>Ga0316603_10000029_pt1 | contig 189823 bp, 172 predicted proteins | sample OWC_soil_day10_n_FD_207649 | JGI IMG/M metagenome (GOLD analysis project Ga0316603, IMG submission 207649) | Wetland soil microbial communities from Old Woman Creek delta, Ohio, United States - OWC_soil_day10_noCT | ecosystem: Environmental > Terrestrial > Soil > Wetlands | place: USA: Ohio...
GCCCCGAGCCGTCAAGCGACGCCCCAAGCCATGTTCACTCCTCACTCAACCCCGCCATATCCTCAAGGCTGAGCTCATCAAACAACAGCAAAAATTTCATGACGAAACGTTAAGGTAGTGCCATTGAGGCCTGGAAGTTTTACCTCAACTTCTTTCCGCCGGATGTTGTCCGTAGGACTAGTGCAAGAGTTGTCTAGCGCGCACCAACCGTTGTCTGCCATGTCACTTCCTGGGTGTTTGAATGCCAAGCGTTTCGGGCTCGGCAGTTAGGACGAGATGCGTATGCCCTTTGTCATCGGTAACCCCTTCTTCGTAGCTGCCATCGGCCCGCTTGATACGGTAGGGGAAGTTGGCCAGCGGCTGGCCGGTATCCTTGTCTTTCAGCACGAACGCCTCATCGAACACCTTCGCGCGCGAGTCCGGCAGTTTCTCCATCTCCGCCGCCCCCCTCCCCGGCCCGACAAACGCATTCCCGCTCCCCTTCACCGAGAACGTCCCTGGGCAGGCAAAGGTGATGTTCGCCCCTTCCAGCGTCACGGAACTTTGCCCGGCCTGCAGCACGATCTTCTCTTTCGCCAGGATGTGAATCTCGTCGTTCGAACTGGTGATCGTCACCGACTGATCGGCGAGGATTTCCATTTCGTCGGTGTTGGCCTGGAGGGTCTGGCTGCCGGCGGCGGCGATGCTCTTGATGCCGCCCGAATGGCTGAACCAGCTCGCCCCTGCGCCGACCGTCGTCGAGAAAGTATAGGCGCTGGCGATGTGGAAATCCTGTTGCACCGTAGCGTGCAGGTGTTCGCCGGCAAACAGCAGAGTGCTGGCCGGGGTGGCCAGGCCGATGTCGCTCGGGGCTTCGGTGAGGATGATCGGGGCGGCGAAGCGTTCGGTCGGGTCGCCCAGGTCGCGGCTGCCGGGTTGGGCTTTGCGGGCCGGCTGGCCGCCGACGTCGGCGGTGTATTTGCCGTCCTGCTGCGGGTCGATCAGCTTGATGAAAGCGCGTTGTTCGGCATTGGCCTGGAGCGGGCTGGCCGTTTGGGCGCTGGCGGCGTCCGATAGGCGCTGGGCGGTTTCGGTGGCGGCTTTTAGCTGGGCGACGGTTTCGGCGACGTCCATTTGCGTGCTTTGCCCGTTCGGGCGGGCGGTGCTGGAAATCAGGATGCCGTCGCCGGCGCGCACGGCGAGCCAGGCGTCGCTCCTGAATTCGAAGCCGCTGCCGCGCCAGGCGCCGCGGTGGGCGCTTTCCGGGGCTTGCTGGATGAGGTGGCCGAGGCCGAGCTGGCCGGCGTTCTCGCTGGTCGCCAGGCGGGTGCGTAGCTGGCCGGGCGAGTCGTCGAGTACCCACTGGTTGTGGCCCTCTTCGAAGTTGTGGCTCATCCAGCCGGAGAGCACGCCGGGGTGGTTGGCCCCGGCGTCGTGGCCGGCCGAGAAGGGCGGCAGGTCGGCGCCGTTGTAGGCCTGGCCGACAATGATCGGGCGGTCGATGTCGCCGCCCAGGAAGTCGACCAGCACTTCGGTGCCGATGCGCGGCAGGAAGTGGCTGCCCCAGTTCGGGCCGGCCAGCCATTCGGCGACCCGCACCCAGGTCCCGGACTGATCGTTGCCCGGCGCGTTGCCGCTCTTGCCGGCGCCGGGCGTTTCGGCAAGGCCGCCGGCATTGGGCGCGGCGCCGCGTTGCCAGGGGAATTGAATCTTGATGCGGTGATCGCGCTCGGTGGTTAGCACGCTGTCGGGCAGGCCCACGACATGCGCGGTTTGCGGGCGGGCCTGGGGCTTTTTGATGGGCAGCGGCACCACGGGGATCGTCGCCGGCTGGGCGGTGAAGCGGTTGCGGTAGCTGCCGGCTTCGACGTCGGTGCTGGCGAGCAGTTCGGCGGCCTGGGCGCCGAGGTTGTTGGCGCCATGATGTTCGATGCCGAGCACCGCGAAGCGGGCGTCATCGCCGCGGTAGGTATCGTGCTGGGTGAGTGTGAAGATGGTGCCTTCAGCCAGTGGGCGGACGCTGCCTTCGCCGGTGAAAGTGCGGTATTTCGCTTCGTGGGCGGCGAGCCGCAGGTCGGTGCGCAACTGGGCGGCGGCACTGTCTTCGAAGCGGTAGGCCGCCGAGGCATCGTAGATTTCCATCCGGGGGAGTTCGCCGTTATCGAGCGTACTTTTGGCTTCGGCGCCGGTGGCGACCAGGGTCTTATAGTCCCAGCCGGCGAGCGAGACGGCGTTGGGTTGCACCGAACGCTGTTCCTGCCAGACCTGGAGGGTGTCGCTCGCTTCCGTGGCGTTGTTGCGGTGGAAACGGATCTCCGGCTGCGCCGCGGCCGGCAGTTCCGTGTCACGGTCGAAAATCACCAGTTGGTGGCGGGCGTGGCTGGCATTGTCTCCAGCGGCAGCCGACTGGTCGTGGGTGAAGCGGTAGGACAAACCTTCTTCGGCGAGCAACTGCTGGATGAAGGCCAGGTCAGTCTGGCGATATTGGGTGGCACTACTGTACTGGCGCAGCTTCTGGGTGACCTGGCTGCTCCAGTGGGCTTGCGGATAGTCGGCGAAAATCTGGCCGAGGATGTCGATCACCGTCTTGTCCTGGAACAGGTAGTTGTCGCGGCGCTGGCCGAGGAAAGCCAGCCAGGGTTCCATGATCAGGCGGTAACGGGCGAGGCCGCCATCGGCCCCGAGTTGCATCGCCTCGGTAACGTAGCCGTGCCAGGAACGTTTGCTGCCGTCAGCCTGCAGGAGGCGCAGGGTGATTTCCTCACCGACCACCGACGCCAGATCGAAATAGGCGTGGGTGGACAGGCAATCGATTTCGAAGCGGAAGGTTTCCGAGACCGCCTCGCGGCCGGAAAAGCGTTCGACGACCAGGGAAGCTTCGGGCAAGGCGGTAGTGATGTCGAGCAGGCGGGCGTGCTGCGAAAGGAAGATGTCGAGGAGGGAGAGGATGGACATCGTGATCGCCAGATATGCCGAGGGGATGGCGATTGTATTATGACGTCGGCAATCATGCCAAAGGGATTTGAATTCTTGGCACCGACCGGCAAAGCTCGACGATTTTCGTCCTCATTAAAAAACTGCGGAGCAGCTAAGGCGGTATTTGCGGCGAACCCGGATTATCCGCTGGCCATTCGTGACGAGTTCGGACATGACCTGCGCAAGGAAATTGGCCCCAAGGCCGGCGCCGCAGACGCTTGCGGCGCAAAACAAAGCGCATCAGGTAGTTCCGTTATCGGGAGCCGGCGATCGCCAATCGCCGCTCCACACCAATTAGCGAGCGCCGGGTACAGCGGCTGGTGGTCGCTCAGTCGAATTGCCTGGCGTAGGCCGCATCGTTGTAGAGCCCCTCGCCGAAACGGTCGCGACCGTATTGGGCGATGATTTCCTGGCCTTGCGGCGAGGCGACGAATGCGATGAATTTTTCCGCCGTGTCGCGACCGCCGCCGGCGCCGGCCGGCGCGACTATGGCGTGGTAGGTATTGACTAGGAAGCGATCGCCGCGAAAATGAATCTGCAAATCCGGCGCCACACTTTTTTCCATGAGCCAGGTGCTCGAATCGGACATGAAATAGGCGCCTTCGGCGTTGGCCCGGCGCAGGCTGGCGGTCATGAAGTCCTTGGTCACGATGTACCAGGCACCAGCCGGCTGCATCGCCGCCTGTTTCCAGACCTGCATTTCCTTCTGGTGGGTTCCCGAATTGTCGCCGCGCGAGACGAAGGGACTTTGGGCCGCGGCGATTCGCCGATAGGCCTCGACCGCCGAAGTCGCCGTGGCAATTTTCGCCGGGTCCGCCTTGGGGCCGACGATGTAGAACTCGTTTGAGCCGATCAAGGTCTTGCCCGTCGCCCAGCCGTCTTTGATCGCCTGATCGACCTGGGCCGGCGCATGCACCATGACCATGTCAACTTTCTTGTCGCGCAGCAAATTCAGCGACTGGCCGGTTCCCGCCTTGATCCAGACCATCTGCGCATCATCCGTGCTCGCGAATTTTTCAGCCAGGACCTTCAGCAAACCCAACTCACCGGGACTACCGGTGGCCAGCCGGAAACGATGCGCGCCCTGCCCATAGATCGTCTGTTCAGGATCGGCCGCCAGCACAGGGAGGATGCCGCAGGCCAGCATGAGCAAAAAAATCAATCGAATCATCGGATATACCCCTCAAAATTTCGCAGTGGAAAAAATGGCAATCCGGAAAGCGATATTTGCCATCCCGGAGAAGCGACACGCCGCAGCAAAAAAAATCCATCTCGAGCTCATGCTGCGATCGCCCAAAAACTCATTAGATCATTCGTGCCCTAATTGCAAGCATCTCGCGACATCCCTGGTGCGACTGTCACGAAAGGGGACGATTTCAGTGCATAAAATGCATTGCAAAAGCATAGGTCACTTGTCACCTATCGTTACACCCCGGAAATCCCTTACCCGGTTTCGCTGTTCTGGCGGAACTCGCGCACCGATACTCAAATCACCAAATGAATCCGCCAACATCAAGCGACGTTTGGCTTTATTTCAATGTTTTAACGGAGAGCATCATGGCTTATCAAATTGTCCCCGATCTGTGTAACGGCTGCGGCGCCTGTGAATCGGAATGCCCGAACCGCGCCATCAGTCACGTCGAAAAACTCTACTCGATCGATGCCAGCAAGTGCACCGAGTGCCAAGGCACCTACGACAGCCCGATGTGCGCCCAGCTCTGCAACACCGACGCCTGCGTCCAGGCCTGACCAACACCCGCCGCCGGTTCGCCGACGGCTCCGTAGCAAGAAGAAATCGCGAGGCAGTCATGGATATCTATGAAGAAATCGTCCGTTTGCGCCAAGAAGGCAGAAGCGGCGCGCTGGCGACGATCATCAACACGCAGGGTTCCATCCCGTCTTTCGCCTGCGCCAAGATGCTGGTCCGCGATGACGGCAGTATCGCCGGCACCATCGGCGGCGGCGGAGCCGAACTGGAAGTACTGAAAATCGCCAAAGAGGTGATCGAACAGGAAAAGCCGCGCACCGTCAGTTTCGATCTCAACAAGAAACCCGGGCTGGATGCCGGCATGGTCTGCGGCGGCAGTCTGGAAATCTATATCGAGCCGATCATCGCTACCCCCACCCTGTATCTTTTCGGGGCCGGTCACGTCGGGCTCGCCACCTATCGCATCGCCCGCTCAGCGGGTTTCGACGTGGTGCTGATCGACGACCGGACGGCTTTCGCCAACCGCGAACGCTATCCGGAAGCCAAGCACATCATCGTCGCCGAGCTCGACGCCGCCATGGCCAGCCTGATGGTCCCGCCGACCGCCTTCATCCTCATCTTCACGCCCAGCCACATGACCGACATGCGGGTGCTGCGCTGGGCGGTCGGCACCCCCGCCCGCTACATCGGCATGATGGGCTCGAAGCGCAAGGTCACCGGCATCTTCCACGAGTTGCAGAAGGAAGGTGTGTCGGCCGAGCGTTTTCAGGCCGTACATGCGCCGGTCGGCCTCGACATCGGGGCCCAACCGCCGGAAGAAATCGCCATTTCGGTAGTTGCCGAAATGATCGCCTGCCGTCGGCGCAGTCGTGCCGCGCTGCCCCATTTACGTCTGGACGCCACACCGCCGGCCGACGCCCGGCTACGAGAGGTGGGCTGAGCAAGATCAGTTTTTCGCAACATTCCTTTGCAATCGAATCAGGAGAACGCCATGAAAAGAATCATCATCAATGTAAACGGTGTCGATCGGCCGCTCATCGTCGATCCCGACAAAAAACTGGCTGATGTGCTGCGTGAGCAATTGCTGCTCACCGGCTGCAAGGTCTGTTGCGACACCGGCCAGTGCGGTACCTGTACGGTGTTGATCGACGACAAGCCGATCAAGGCCTGTATGGTGCCGGTCAGCAAGTTCCAGAATGGCGAGAAAATCCTCACCATCGAAGGCATCGGCACCGCCGACAAACTACACCCGATCCAGATTTCCTGGATGGTCCACGGCGGAGCCCAATGTGGCGTCTGTACGCCGGGCTTCATCATGTCGGCCAAGTCACTGCTCGACAAAAACCAGAGCCCGACCCGCGAGGAAGTGCGCACCTGGTTCAACCGTAACCGCAACCTCTGCCGCTGCACCGGCTACAAGCCGCTGACCGACGCCGTGATGGATGCCGCAGCGATCATGCGCGGCGAGAAGACGAAGGAACAACTGCTGGCGAAGAGCGAAGCCAAAGACAACGGCAGCATCCTCGGATCGAACTACCGTCGTCCGTCGGCCGTCGCCAAAGTGACCGGCACCTGGGACTTCGGCGCCGATATCACCATGCACATGCCGCCCGACACCCTGCATCTGGCGCTCGTTCAATCCGAAGTCTCGCACGGCAATCTGCTCGGCATCGATACCTCCGAAGCGAAGAAGATGCCTGGCGTGGTCGACGTACTGACCTGGAAAGACGTCTCCGGCAAGAACGCCATTACCGGCCTGATCACCTTCCCGACCAACAAGGGTGACGGTTGGGATCGCCCGATCCTTTGCCGCGACAAAATATTCCAGTTCGGTGACGCCGTGGCCATCGTTTGTGCCGACACGGTCGAACATGCCCGCGCCGCTGCCAAGCTGGTCAAGGTCGATGTCGAAGTGCTGCCGGCCTACATGGACGGCTGGGCTGCCCAAGCACCTGACGCCCTGGAAATTCACCCCGGCGTGCCGAACGTCTATTATGAACAAGGCGTCGTCAAAGGCGTAGAAACCGCGCCGATCATGGCCACAGCGGAGCATATCGTTGAATCGGAAACGTATTGCAGCCGCCAGCCTCACTTGCACATCGAGCCGGATTGCGGTTGCGCCTATATGGACGACGATGGCATCCTGGTCATTCAGTCGAAGAGTATCGGCCTGCACCTGCACCACGCCATGATCGCCCCGGGCCTCGGCATCGCCCCGGAAAAACTGCGTCTCGTCCAGAACGCGACCGGCGGCACCTTCGGTTACAAGTTCAGCCCGACCATGGAAGCGCTGCTCGGCGTCGCTGCGATGGCCACCAAGCGTCCCGTTTCACTGGTCTATACGCAGTACCAGAACATCACCTACACCGGTAAGCGTTCGCCGGCCAACGTGCGCTGCAAGCTCGCCGCCGACAAGGACGGCATACTGCAGGGCATGGAAACCGAATGGTGGCTCGATCACGGTCCTTATTCCGAGTTCGGTGACCTCGTGACGACGCGTCAGGCCCAATTCACCGGCGCCGGCTACGACATCAAGAACATCCGCGGCAATGGCAAGACGGTTTGTACCAACCATGCCTGGGGTTCTGCTTTCCGCGGTTACGGCTCGCCGCAGGCTTTCCTGGCCTCGGAAATCGCCATGGACATGCTCGCCGAAAAAATCGGCATGGATCCGCTGGAACTGCGTTACAAGAACGTCTATCGTCCCGGAGCAACGACGCCGACCGGCCAGGTGCCCGAGGTCTTCGTGCTCGACAAGCTGCTCGACCTAGTCCGTCCGGCCTGGGAAGCCGGCAAAAAGCGCTGCGCCGAGTTCAACGTTCCCGGCAAGAAGCGCGGCATCGGCATCGCACTCGGCATCTACGGTTGCGGTCTGGACGGTCCGGACAGCTCCAACGCCGCCATCGAACTGACCAAAACGGGGGTTACCGCCTACAACGCCTGGCAGGATCACGGTCAGGGTTCCGACCTCGGCACGGTGACCTTCGTTCATGAAACGCTGCGTCCGCTCGGCATCACGCCGGAACAGATCAAGCTGGTCATGAACGATACGGATCAACCGAACAGCGGCCCGTCCGGCGGTAGCCGTTCCAACGTCTTTGTCGGCAATGCCATCAAGGTCTCCTGCGAAATGCTGCTCAACGCCATGAAGAAGCCCGACGGCAGCTACCGTACCTATGCCGAGATGGTCGCGGAAAACATCCCGTGCCGCTACGACGGCAAGTGGGTTGCCCAAGGTTGTACCGAATGCGACCCGGTTACCGGTCAAGGCAAACCGTTCCCGATCTACATGTACGAGATCTTCGTGCCGGAAGTCGAAGTCGACCTCGAAACCGGCAAGGTGACCGTCGTCAAGTACACCACCTCGGTGGACTTCGGCACCATCATCAACAAGGTGACGGTGGACGGCCAAATCTACGGCGGTCTCGCCCAGGGCATCGGCCTGGCGCTTACCGAGGACTTCGATGACCTCAAGAAGCACACGACCCTGCTCGATTGCGGTATCCCTTATCCCCGGGACATCCCGGACGATATGCAGATCCTCTACCTCGAAACGCCGCGTGAGCTCGGTCCGTTCGGTGCAGCGGGCGCTGGTGAAGGGCCGCTGACCGCAGGGCACCCGGCAATCCTCAATGCCATCTACAATGCGTGCGGCGTTCGTGTCATGAAGATACCAGCGCTTCCCGAATTGGTGAAGGCAGGCCTGGAGCTCAAGGCGGCTGGCAAACCGGCGATCATCCCGGCGCATGACTAAGCAGTTCGCCAAGTACTAAGCAAGCAATAACCGGCTGGGAACGGGAGTTCGATATCCGTTCCCAGCCGTTCTGACTAGAAGAGGCCCCATCATGGACGGTCAACAAGTTCGGGACTGGGAGTCCCGCTGCATTGAGGAACAGGCGCCGGCCTGCACCGCAGCCTGTCCTGTACACGTCGACATGCGCGGCATGATGGAACTGCTGCGCAAAGGAGACTTCAAGGCCGCCCACGCACTTTTCGCCCGCATCATCCCGTTTCCCGCCATCATCGGCCATATCTGCGATCACCCCTGCGAAAGCGCTTGCAAGCGTAGCGCCGCCGGCGCTGCCATCCAAATACATCAACTGGAACGCGCTTGCGTTGACGCCGGTTTCGCCGCCGCCCCGTTCCGGACCAATAAACAACTCGCCAAGAAGCGCATCGCTGTTGTCGGCGCCGGTCTGTCCGGCCTGTGCGTTGCCGCCGAACTCGGCGTCAAGGGTCACACCGTGGTCCTTTTCGAGGCACGGCCCGAGGCGCTCGCCCGCTTGCGCACCTACGATCCGCAGATTTTGCCGGGCACCGCCATCGACGCCGACCTGGCGCGTTTCGCCAACACCAGCGTGGAATTTCGCCTCAACGAAGAGATCGACCTCGCCTCGGCCGATGGCCTCGCCGCGCTGGCCGACCAATTCGATGCCATCTACCTCGGCCTCGGTCCCGACCCGCAACCGGCCCTCGCTGGCGTGCTGGCGCTCGCCGCCGATGGGCATCTCGCCATCGACGCGCTGACTTTCGCCACCAGCCATCCAAAAGTCTTCGCCGGCGGCAGCCAGCGCTACGGCGCCGGCTATTCGCCGATCAACTCCCTGCAGGACGGCCGCTACGCCTCGCTGTCGATCGACCGCATGCTGCAGGGCGCCTCGCTGACCGCCAACCGCGACACGCAGGGCGCCCAGCCGTCGCGGCTTTACGTCAACACGAGCCGCTACGCGCCACTGCCGGCCGTCATTCCGGCCGATCCAGAGCGCGGCTTCAGCCAGGCCGAGGCCATCGCCGAAGCGACACGCTGCTTCCCCTGCCATTGTCTCGAATGCGTCAAGGTCTGCCCCTTCCTCGAACACTACGGCGCCTATCCGAAGCGCTACATCCGCGAAATCTACAACAACGAAACGATCATCATGGGGCCGCGCAAGACCAACCGGCTGATCGATTCGTGCACCCTCTGCGGCCTCTGCGCCGCCGTCTGCCCCGAGGATCTCGCGATGGGCGAAGTCTGCCTGTCGGCGCGCCAGGGCATGACCGCCAAGGGCAAGATGCCCCCCTCGCACCACGACTTCGCCTTGCGCGACCTCGCCTTCAGCCGCAGCGATGCCTTCGTCCTGGCCCGCCACCAGCCGGGTTTCGAGCGCAGCACCGTACTCTTCTATCCGGGCTGCCAGCTCGCCGCTTCGTCGCCCGAACACGTCGAAAACACCTACGCCCACCTGTGCGCCACGATTGACGGCGGCGTCGGCCTGCTGCTCGGCTGCTGCGGTGCGCCCGCGCAGTGGGCCGCCCGCGAAGACCTGTTCACCGAAAGCCGCGAGGCCTTCGCCAGCGAATGGCGGCGCCTGGGCCAGCCAACGGTGATTACGGCCTGTTCAAGTTGCTTCCGGATGTTTACCGATCATCAGCCCGAGGTGCCGGTGCAATCGCTGTGGTCGGTCCTTGAACGCGTTGGCCTGCCGGCCGGTGCTTCACCCCGGGCGGCGACCCTGGCCATCCACGACCCGTGCACGACGCGCCACGAAACAGCGATCCAGGGCAGCGTCCGCCGTCTGCTCGACCAACGCGGCGTGGCGGCGGTCGAACTCGACGGCCCCGGGCTGACCACCTGCTGCGGCTTCGGCGGCCTCGCCGAATTCGCCAATCCGGCCGTCGCCGACAAGATCGTCGACCGGCGCATCGGCCAGAACGACGCTGACTACCTGACCTATTGCGCCATGTGCCGGGACAATTTCGCGCGGCGCGGCAAGCGTGCAATACACTTGCTCGACCTCGTCTTTCCCACCGCCGGCGACCCGGCGGCGCGCCCCGACCCGGGCTTTTCGATGCGCCAGGAAAACCGCGGACGACTCAAACGCCGCCTATTGCACGACTTATGGGAGGAAACCGTGAACGAACCCGCCGACCGTATCGAGCTAATCGTCTCCGCCGCCGTGCATGCCGATCTCGAACGCAAACTGATACTGCACGACGATGTACGGCAGACCATTGTCCACGCCGAAACCAGCGGCGAAAAGCTCATCGCCCCCAAGACCGGCCACTTCATCGCCAGCCACCGGGCGGTGAGCATCACCTACTGGATCGAATACACGGTGGAAGACGGCCGCTACGTCATCCACCGCGGCTACAGCCATCGCATGCAACTGGGATAGACACCATGACCGAACCTACCTCCGCCGCCCCGGAGCCCGGACTGCTCTGCGCCAAGTGCCAGCTCCCCCTGGCCGCCGGCAAGGTCGAAGCCTCCTACCTGGGCAACACCTTTCCCGTCGACCTGCTGCGCTGCCCCGGCTGCGGTTTCACTTACGTGCCGGAAGAGCTCGCGCTCGGAAAAATGCTCCAGGTCGAACAGGCACTGGAAGACAAATAATGGGGCAAGCCGTCGCCATGCCTTATGCCAGCGGCCATTTACCCAGCAATGCCGCCACGGTCTGTGCCAGAGATGAGTTGCGCCCCGGCGGCAACGAACTGACCCGGCGAGCGATAGACTGCGCCGGTTTTGCCGCCGGCGCCGACATTCTCGATCTCGGTTGCGGCAGCGGCGTCGGCAGCCGGTTGCTGCGCCGGCACGGCTGCCGGGTCATCGCCCTCGACCATTCTCACCAGGCGCTAACGACCGCCACCCGGCGCCTGGCAGGGCTGGAAAGTATTGCCGCCGACGCCTGCCGACTGCCGCTGTCCGATGCCTCGATAGGCGGCATCCTCGCCGAATGTTCATTGTCCCTGGCCGGCTACGCTAGCGCGGCACTGGCGGAATGCCTGCGCGTGCTGCGCCCGGGCGGTCGCTTGGCGATCACCGACGTTTATGCCCGCGATCCCTCGCCGTCCCCCGCCCCGGAGAGTGCCGGTTGCCCGGGTCACCTTGCCGGCCGCGACGCCATTCTTGCCGCCCTGGCCAGGACCGGCTTGCGCATCGAGCGCTGGGAAGATCATTCGGCACTGCTCAAACGCTTTATTGCCCAGCTCATCATGAACTGCGGTTCGACTGACAGCCTCTGGGGCGGGAATCCTGAGCTGGGTGAAAAGCTGCGCCAACAACGTCCCGGCTATTTTCTATTGATTGCCGCCAAGGCGGCAGGGAGAAACTGACATGACAGAAGAGAATTTCCGCGTTGCCCAACTCCTGCTGCAAGGCTACAAATGCAGCCACGTCATGATCCAGATCGGCCTCGACGCCCAGGAGAAAAGCAATCCCGACCTCTTGCGCGCGATGTCCGGACTGGCCAGCGGCATGTGCAACGGCCTGGTCTGCGGCACGCTGAGCGGCGGTTGCTGCCTGATCGGCCTGTACGCCGGGATGGACGGCGACAACCACGGAGAACACCCGCGTCTGCCATTGATGCTCGAGGAATACGTCGACTGGTTTCGCGACGAATACAGCCCCCGCTACGGCGGCATCAACTGCGCCCAGATCATCGAGGGCAAGGCCGAGTTGCGGGTCGAACGTTGCCCCGGCCTGATCCTTGAGGCCGTACTCAAGGTCAAGGAAATACTCGAGGCCAACGGTTTCGAACTGGACGGGCGTAGCGGTGCCGAGCAATTCTGAGATGCCGAATCTGCCAACCCCGCGCCTCGCCGCGCTGATTCTCGCCGCCGGCTATGCGTCACGAATGGGACGCAGCAAGGCCCTGCTGCCGCTCGCCGGCCAGCCAACCGTCGCCCGCCTGGTGAGCAGTTTCCGCGCCGCCGGCATCACCGCCATCACCGTCGTCACCGGCCATGGCGGCGAGCAACTGGCGCCGCTGCTCGGCGCCCTCGAAGTGAGCAACGTGCCCAACCCGAACTTCAGCCAGGGCATGTACAGCAGCATCCAGGCCGGGCTGCGCGCCCTGCCGGCCGAGGTCGAGGCCTGTTTCCTGCTGCCGGTGGATATTCCGCTGCTCCGCCCGGCGACCATTACAGCGCTCGCCGCCCACTACGCGGCAAGCCGCCCGCTCCTGCTCTACCCGACATTTTGCGGCGAACGCGGCCATCCGCCGCTGCTCGGCCGGACGCTGTTCGCGGAGATTCTCGCCGGTAGCGGCGAAGGCGGACTGGCCGCCCTGTTGCAAAAACACGAGGCGGCGGCGGACGATCTGGCGGTCTGCGACGAAGGCATCCTGCTTGACATGGATACGCCGGCCGACTACGCCCGGCTGGCCGAGCTGGCCCGCCATCGGCATGTCCCGAGCCCGGCCGAATGCGAGGCCATGCTCGACAACCAGGGCGTCGGCGTAGCAGTCCGCCGCCACAGCCGGGCCGTCGCCGCACTAGCGACGAGCATCGCCGAACGGCTGGCGAGCGGCGGCACGCCAATCGACATCGATCTGGTACGCGCCGGCGGCCTGCTCCATGACATCGCCAAGGGCCAGCCGGCGCATGCCGCGGCCGGCCAGGCGATGGTCGCCGGACTGGGCTACGCGGAGCTCGGCAAAGTGATCGGCCAGCACATGGATTTCGATTTCGCGCGCGGCGGCCTGAGCGCCGCGGCTATCGTCTTTCTCGCCGACAAGCTCCTCCAGGAGGACCGCCGGGTGTCGCTGGCCAGCCGTTTCGCACCGGCCTTCCGGCGTTTTGCCGACGACCCGGCGGCGCTCTACGGCGCCCACTGCAAATATCAAAGCGCCTGCGCCATCGCCGACGCCATTGCCGCCCAGTGCGGCCTGACCCTCGACCAGGCCGAGGACGAGCCGGTGAGCGCCTGATGCCTGACGGTCAACAAATTCTCGCCGCCACCGAAAGCGTCTGCCCGGTCTGCCTGCAGCGCATCGCGGCGCAACGCGTGGCCGAGGGCGACAACGTCTACCTGGTCAAGCACTGCGCCACCCACGGCAGCTACAAGACCATCATCTGGCGCGGTCTGGCCAGCTATCGGCGATGGGCCGAGCGGGGCCCGCGAGCGGCCCCGCCACCCGTCCTGGAGACCGCCAGCCAGCGCGGCTGCCCGCACGATTGCGGCCTCTGCCCGGAACACCGCCAGCACAGTTGCTGCGTGCTGCTCGAAGTGACCCAACGCTGCAACCTGCGCTGTCCGGTGTGCTTCGCCAGCGCCAGCCGGGAAGCCGACGATCCGTCGCTGGCCGAGATCGAAACCTGGCTGCAGCGCCTGCTCGAACATGGCAACCCGGTCAATATCCAGCTTTCCGGCGGCGAGCCGACGGTGCGCGACGACCTGCCGGAAATCATCCGCCTGATCCGCGCCCGCGGTTTCGACTTCGTCCAGCTCAACAGCAACGGCCTGCGCCTGGCCAAGCACGCCGGCTACGCGGAACAACTGGCGGCGGCCGGGCTGGACTGCGTCTTCCTGCAATTCGACGGGGTCAGCGATCGGGTCTATCAGCAGATCCGCGGCGCCGACCTGCGGGACCTCAAGGAACAGGCGATCGCCCACTGCGCTGCGGCCGGCCTCGGCGTCGTCCTGGTGCCGACCCTGGTGCCCGGTGTCAATATCGACCAGATCGGCGCCATCGTCGATTTCGCGCTGCAGCGCCTGCCGACCGTGCGCGCCGTGCATTTCCAGCCGATCAGCTATTTCGGCCGTTACCCCAACCCGCCGGCCGACGCCGACCGCATCACCCTGCCCGAGGTGATGGCCGCCCTGGAAACGCAGACCGCCGGACGGATCCGCGTCGCCGACCTGAGCCCCGGCTCGGCCGAAAATGCCTTTTGCTCGTTCAGCGGCAAATTTTTCATCGACGACCAAGGCCGGCTACAAGCGGCCAATGCCGCGTCGACCGACTGTTGCAGCAAAGCCTGCGGTTGCGGCGCCCCGCCGCCCGGCGAGGAGGCGCAACGGGCCCGGCGCCTGGTCGCCAAGCAATGGGCAGCGGCCAATCCGCAACGCGCGCCGGAAGACAGTGCCTACCCCATCGAGGTCAGCAGTTTCGATCGCTTCCTGGCCGCCCGGCAGCACAGTTTCAGCATTTCCGGCATGGCTTTCCAGGATGCCTGGAACCTCGACCTGGAACGCCTGCGCGAATGCTTCATCCACGTCGTCTCGCCGGATCGCCGAATTATTCCGTTTTGTGCCTACAATCTGACCAATCTCAATGGGGAAAGCCTGTATCGGCCAACAACCTGTCACCATGACTGACACCGCCAACCCGCTCGACGCGTGGACCGCCGGCAAACTTGGGCTGGCCGGCCCGACCTTTCGCCGTGCCGACCTGCACGACCACCAATTGGCGGCCCTGCGCGCCAGCGTCGCCTGGGCGCAGCAGCACAGCCCGTTCTACCGGCGCCACCTGGCCGGCATCGACGCCAACGAGCTGCGCCGAATCGCCGATCTGCAGCGCCTCCCGTTCACCACCACCGATGACCTGCGGCGCCACGATCCGCCGCTGCTCGCCGTGTCGCAGAGCGCCATCAGCCATGTCGTCAGCCTGGAAACCTCGGGCACCAGCGGCCCGCCAAAACGCCTCTATTTCACTCCCGAGGAACAGGCGGCGACGCGCGATTTCTTCGCCCACGGCATGCGCCTGCCGGCCCGCCCCGGCGACCGGGTGGCGATCCTTTTTCCTGGCGCCCGCCCGGGTAGCGTCGGCGACCTGTTGGCCGCCGCCCTCGAGGATCTCGGTGCCACGCCCATCCTCGCCGGCTGGCCGGCCGACCCGGCGGCGACAGCAGCCCTGCTGCGGCGCGAACGCCCCGATGTCGTCGCTGGCGCCCCGGTCGCCACCCTGGCCGTCGCCCGCCACAGCGCCGCTGGCGGCCAGGCGCCGCTCGCCGTACGCAGCGTGCTGCTCAGTGCCGACCATGTCGCCGGCAGCCTGCGCCGCAGCCTGGCCGAACTCTGGGGCTGCGAGATTTTCGAACACTACGGGATGACCGAGATGGGTCTCGGCGGCGGCGTCGATTGCGCCGCCCACGCCGGTTACCACCTGCGCGAACACGAACTGCTGGTCGAAATTGTCGATCCGGCCAGCGGCGCCCCGGTCTTGCCTGGCCAACCCGGCGAAGTGGTGTTCACCACCTTGCAGCGGCGTGGCCTGCCGCTGCTCCGTTACCGCACCGGCGATCTTTCCCGCCTGCTGCCCGGAACCTGTGCCTGCGGTTCGCCGCTCGCCCGCCTGGCCCGCCTCAGCGGCCGGCTCGGCGCCGGCGTCGACCTGGGCGATGGCCGGCGCCTGACCATCGCCGATCTCGACGAGGCGCTGTTCGCCCTGCCCGGCATCATCGACTTTACCGCCACCTTCCAGTCCGGTCCGCCGCCCGCCCTGCACCTGGCGGTCAGCTATCTCGCCGGGCGTGGCTCACCGACCGCCATCCGCGCCGCCCTGGCCGATAGCCCGGCGCTGCCGAGCGGCCTGCCCTTAACCCTGACCCTGTCATCCGCCGGCCGGTTGCACGGCCGCAGCGGCAAGCGAACCATCCTCGAGGCAGCCCGCCCATGAGCACCATCTACCTGCTGCGCCACGGCGCCCTGGCCGCCGACTGCAGCCGCCATTTCATCGGCCAGATCGACCTCCCCCTGGCCGCCGCCGGCGTCCGGCAAGTCGAAGCCCTGGCCCAGGCCTTGCGCGAACGCGAGATCAGCGTCATTTACTGCAGCGATCTGCTGCGCTCGCTGCAGACCGCCCAGATCATCGCGGCGCCGACCAAGGCCCGGATCAAGGTCCTTCCCGGCTTGCGGGAAATTGCCCTGGGCGAGTGGGAGGGGCAGTTGCGGCGCGACATCGCGACGCGTTTTCCCGAGCAATTCGTCGCCCGCGGCCGCGATATCGAGAACACGCCGGCCCCCGGCGGCGAGAGTTTCGCCGAGGTCCAGCAACGCCTGCTGCCGACCTGGCAACGCATTCTCGCCGAGGGTGGCGAAAATATCGCCATCGCCGGGCATGCCGGCATCAATCGTCTGCTGCTCTGCTCGCTGCTCGGCATGCCGCTGGCCAATATGTTCCGCCTCGGCCAGGACTATGCCTGTATCAACATCATTGAGCAGAGCGGCGAGCAGGCCTGCGTCCGCTTGCTGAACGGCCACCCGGCGGAGCTTCCCGCCTTGCCGGACGACGCTCCGGAGTAGTTCAACCCGCTTTTAGCGCAGCGCCGGACAGCCCAAAATCGGGCTGTCCCGTTATGACACACCAGCGTTGTCAGTTGCCCCCGTTCGCTTGTGTCCGCCCCCGCCCGACCGAATACTGCCCGACAAGCAAGGTTTAAAAATCAAGGGGTTATGCGTTAGGTATATCAGCAATTTCAGCAATACCAGCAGACCGCGGCGTCCTCTCCTCCGTCGCGGCCGGCCTTGCAGCTCGATTAGACGTTGCACTTGTGTGTCGTTTCACAGCCGTCGTTGCCAGTGTTGCACCCTCCAAGCTTACGCCATGAGCTTTGGCCTATCGTTTTGCAAACTTGTCTGGAGAATTCTATGTCTCAGTTAGCTGCACTATCTCTAAGTATCGGACTCCTGGGCGGCATCGCCACCTGGGCTTTTCTTAGCGTGGGAGGCGTTCTGATCTGGGCGGCGTTCGTCGCCTGGGGCTGCTTCTTCCACACCGGCGGCGATGTCAATGCCTTGCGCGGAACCATCGTCGGTAACCTCTTCGGCGCCGTCGTGGCCACCGTCGCCGCCCTCGTCATCCTTACCGTACCCGGCGCGGCAACGCTCGGCTTGCCCCTCTGGGCCGGCATCGTGGTCGCCATCACCGCCTGGGGAATCTGTATCGCCGCCAACATCAAGCTGTTCTCGGTGATTCCGGCCAACGTCTATGGCTACGCCTGTACCTTCGCCTTCCTGCTGCAAACCCCCGACAAGCTGACACCGGCCGCCTTGACCTCGCTCAGCATGGACAATGGGTTGATTGCGGTCGGCCTGTCGATGGTCATCGGCGCACTCCTCGGCTTCGTCTCCGGCAAGTTGGGGGCAGCCCTGACCAAGGCGGCCTGAGGCCGCGGTAAAACGGCGGCTCGTCTATGGCGGACGAGCCACCGCCTTTGCGCCAAAGGGAGCCGGCCGGGGGCCGGCTCCTCTCCCGGTCTCAGTTCTTGGCGTCCGGGAAGAACAACTGCTCGCCGTTGATCTTGTAGGCGGCGATGGTTTCCTGACCTTCCCGCGAGGTGATCCAGTCGACAAATTTCATCCCGGCGTCTTTCTTGACGTGGGGATACTTGGCGGGATTGACCAGCATCACACCGTAGGGATTGAACAGCCGCTTGTCGCCGGCGAGGACGATTTCCAGGTCCTGACGGTTCTTGAACGACAGCCAGGTGCCACGGTCGGCTAGCGTGTAACCGCCCAGCGCGGCACTCATGTTGAGCGTCGGGCCCATGCCGGCGCCGGCTTCCTTGTAGCCGCTCCAGGCTTTCGGATCAATCCCGGCCGTCTTCCAGAAACGCAATTCGGCAGCGTGAGTGCCACTCTTGTCGCCGCGCGAAATAAAGGGCGCCGAGCCGGCGGCGATGCGCCGGAAGCCATCGACCACGTCTTTCGTCGCCTTGACTTGCGCCGCATCGGTCTTCGGACCGATGACGATGAAATCGTTGTACATCACGTCGCGCCGCTCCACACCCCAGCCTTCGGCAACGAACTTGTCCTCGGCCGGCCGGTCGTGCACCAGCACCACGTCGGCATCGCCGCGCCGGGCGGTGTCGAGCGCCTGGCCGGTGCCGAGGGCGACGACCTTGACCTTGATACCGGTCTTGGCCTCGAAACGGGGCAGGATGTAACCGAACAATCCCGACTGGTCGGTCGAGGTGGTCGAGGCCAGCACGATGGACTCGTCGGCCTGGGCGAGGGTGCCGAACAAAGCCGCACAGAGGGGAAGGATCAGTCGTCGAATGCGATACGCCATGGCAGTTCTCCTTGAATGAACAATTTAGCCTCGTTGGTTTGAGGGCGGGCAAAAAAACGGGAAGCCGGGGCGCGCTCGATGACGCGGCCGCTGGCCAGGAAGACGATGTCGTCGGCGATGCGCATCGCCTGTCCGAGATTATGGGTGGTCATGACGATGCGCGCGCCGTCGGAACGGATTTCGCGGATGATGCGCTCGACGGATTCGGTGGCCGACGGATCAAGGGCGGCGGTTGGCTCGTCGAGCAGCAGCAATTTCGGCTGCATCGCCCAGGCCCGGGCCAGGGCCAGGCGCTGGCGTTCGCCGCCGGAGAGCAGGCGGGCGCTGTCGGCGGCGCGATGCGCCAGACCGACCCGCTCCAGGGTGTGCTGCGTCCGCCGCAGCGTTTCGGCGCGACCGAGAGCGAGGGGCTGCAGGCCGAGCCCGGCATTGTGAAAGACCGAACTGCGCAACAGCACCGGGTGCTGGAAGACCATGGCGATGCCGGCCGCCGGCAGGCCGTTGCCGTTCCAGCGAATGGTGCCGCCATGCGGCGCCTGCAGACCGGCCAGCATGCGCAGCAGGATGGTCTTGCCGGCGCCGTTCGGACCGAGGATCACGGTGATGCCGTCGACGTCGATCTCGAGATCGACGCCAGCCAGCACGCTGCGCCCATCCGGGGTGAAACCGACTTGCGAGAGTTTGATCGGAAACATCAGCCGTACTTTCGCATCGCCCACTGGCGCAGATTGTAGGCCCCGGCATTGAGGACCAGCACGACGCTGAGCAGGACCATGCCGAGGGCCAGCGAGAGCGGCAGGTCGCCCTTGGCGGTTTCCAGCGCGATGGCGGTGGTCATCGTTCGCGTAAAACCTTCGATATTGCCGCCGACGATCATCACCGCCCCGACCTCCGACAACGAACGCCCCATGCCGGCGAGCACGGCCACGACCAGCGAGAAGCGGCAATCGTAGAGCAAGGAAACGATGGTGTGGCGCAGCGAGAAGCGCATCGAGCGGAATTCGTTGGCGTACTCACGCCAGGCATCCTCGATGATCTGCCGGGTCAGCGCCGCCATCAACGGCACGACGAGCACGGTCTGCGCCAGGATCATGGCCGGCGGCGAGTAAAGCAGGCCGAAACCGCCGAGCGGCCCGGAACGCGAGAGAATCAGGTAGATGATCACGCCGACCACCACCGAGGGCAGGCCCATCATGCCGTTGAGCACGACGGTGGCGATGCTGCGCCCGGGAAACGAGGCGACGGCAACCAGCGCGCCGAGCGGCAGACCGATCAGGGTGGCCAGCGTGACGGTGGAAAGCCCGACCTTGAAGGACAGCCAGACGATGGCAAGAACGTGCTCATCCAGGCGACCAAGGAGGGAAAGCGCTTCGAGGAAAGTGTCCAGCATGGCGCGAGACTAGCGTACTTTCGGGCAGCCGAAAACAGCGCCTCACCACTATTTTCGCGACTGCCGACTGGCCGCATAATGGAGGCCCCGAATATCAGCGGCGAACCCCATGTCCAATAAAAGCAGTTTCAATGTCGCCGAAGCGCGCCAGACCATGCTCGATACTCTGACGCCGGTGAGCGGCTGGGAGGTGGTGACCCTGCGCGCCGGCCTCGACCGCGTGCTGTACCGCGAGGTCAGCGCGCCGTTCGATGTACCGGCCCATGACAACTCGGCGATGGACGGTTACGCCGTGCGCCTGGCCGACCTTTCGGCGAGCACTGCGAGCAAGCTCAACATCGTCGGCACCGCCTTCGCCGGCAATGCCTTTTCCGGCCTGGTCGGTGCCGGCCAGGCGGTGCGCACGATGACCGGGGCGGTGCTGCCACACGGCGCCGATGTCATCGTCGCCCAGGAAAATGTCCTGGTCGACGGCGATGCGGTGGTCGTCCCGGCCGGCCAGAAGGCCGGCCAACACATTCGCCGGGCCGGCGAAGACCTGGCTCGCGGCAAACCCGCCCTGGCCGCCGGCCTGCGTCTCGGGCCGGCCGAAATCGGCCTCCTCGCCTCGCTCGGCATCAGCGAAGTGACGGTCCGGCGCCGCCTGCGCGTCGCCTTCTTCTCGACTGGCGACGAGGTCGCCTCGATCGGCCGGCCGCTCGCCCCCGGCGAAATCTACGACAGCAACCGCTACACCCTGTACGGCGCCCTGACCCGGCTCGGCGTCGAGCTGATCGACCTCGGCGTCGTCCGCGACGACCCCGTCGCCCTCGAGCAGACGCTCAGCGAAGCGGCGGCGCAGGCCGACGTGATCCTGACCAGCGGCGGCGTTTCGGTCGGCGATGCCGATTACGTCAAGGAAATCACCGGCCGCCTGGGCGACATCAAGTTCTGGAAACTCAATATCAAGCCCGGCCGCCCGATGGCTTTCGGCCGTATCGGCGAAGCCTGGCTGTTCGGTCTGCCGGGCAATCCGGTGGCCGTCATGGTGACTTTCTACCAGGTCGTGCTCGCCGCCCTGGAAAAAATGATGGGCCTGTCGCCACTGCCCGAGCGGCCGCTGTTCAAGGTGCCCTGCGTCTCGAGCATCGCCAAGTCGCACGGCCGCCGCGAATTTCCCCGCGGCGTGCTGTTTCTCGAACATGGCGCCTGGAAGGTCCGGCTGGCCGGCAACCAGGGCTCGGGCGTCCTGAGTTCGATGTCCGCTGCCAACTGTTTCATCGTCCTGCCCGAAACCAGCGCCAGCATCCAGCCCGGCGACAGCGTCGAGGTTCAACCCTTCGCCGCGCTGATCTGATGGCCGCCGGCGAGAACGCGATACGCCGTGACTTTCCCGGTCGCCGCTGGCTGAGCGTGCTCCTGCGCGGCCTCCATCTGGTCGCCGTGATCCACCTGGGCGCCAGCGTCGTCGCCGATTTGCCGGGCGCGGCGGAATCCGGCGGCCAGGCCGTACTGTTCAGCGGCCTGGCCCTGTGGGCCCTCGACATCTGGCAAAAGCCCGGCCATCTGCGTGAGGTAGCCGGCCTCAGCATGTTCCTGAAACTAGCCCTGATCGCCTGGATGATCCTCTCGCCGGAACTGCACCGCCCGCTGTTCTGGCTCATCGTCGTCTGGTCGGCGGTTTTCTCGCACGCCCCGGCCAGCTTCCGCAACGCCCACTGGTTCGCCGGCCGCTAGGCGCCACCCCACCGAATCGGCGCGGCCGCCAGGGTGCGGCCGGGCCGGGGAAATCCCCGGCTTTCTCTGACTACAGCGACGCCCCCAAAACACTGAAAAGTTGTCACGAAACGTGACAACTGGTGACAAAACGCCGAGATAGTGTTGTGTCGCCCCACCCCCCGACCAATACTGCACCTGAAGCGCGGGGAATTAAATTTTCGAGGTTCCCCGGACCGCTGAAGGTCCCTTTCTTAGTTAATCGTCCAGGAGAACATCATGGCCTACCAAATCCTTCCCGACCTGTGCAACGGCTGCGCCGCCTGCGAATCCGAGTGTCCCAGCCGCGCCATCAGCCACGTTGAAAAGCTGTACACCATCGATGCGAGCAAATGCACGCAATGCGAGGGCACCTATGACAGCCCGATGTGCGCCCAGCTCTGTAACACCGACGCCTGCGTCCCCGCCTAAACTCGCAACACTTAGGGTCAGCTGCCTTTGCCGTTCGCTGCCGGCCCGTCGAACCCATCCCATTGGAGATAGTCATGGACCGAATCGTACGCGTCAATATGACCGACCTCACGACCTGCATCGAGCCCGTTCCGGAAGCTTGGGTGCCGCTCGGCGGTCGGGCACTGACATCCACCGTCGTTGCCGCTGAAGTCCCCCCCACCTGTCACGCCCTGGGCGCCAGCAACAAGCTGGTCTTCGCCCCCGGCCTGCTGACCGGTACCGCCGCTGCCAACTCGGGCCGCCTGTCGCTCGGCGCCAAGAGCCCGCTGACCGGCGGCATCAAGGAAAGCAATGCCGGCGGCACCGCCGCCCGCATGCTCGCCAAGCTCGGCATCAAGGCCCTGATCGTTGAAGGCATGCCGGCCGACGACAAGTGGTACAGCATTCATATCGCCAAGGATGCGATCACCATCCAGGAAGAAAAGGAACTGCTCGGCATCGGCAACTACTGCCTGGTGCAACAGGTCCAGGCCCGCTTCGGCAAACCGGTCGGCGTCATGTCAGTCGGCCCGGCCGGCGAAATGAAGATGCTCAGTTCCAATATATCCGTCGCCGATCCGGAAGCCCACATCCGCAGCCTCGGCCGCGGCGGTCTGGGTGCCGTCATGGGCTCGAAGAAGATCAAGTTCATTTCCATCGACGATACCGGCACGCCGCCGGTGATGCCGAAGGAAGGCGCCAAGTTCAAGGATGCCGCCCGCATTTTCGCCAAGACCCTGCTCGACCACCCGGTCAGCGGCCAGGGCCTGCCGAAGTACGGCACCAATGTCCTGGTCAATATTCTCAATGAAGCCGGCGGCCTGCCGACGCGCAATTTCACTGCCGGCCAGTACGCGGCGCACGACAAGATTTCCGGCGAAACGATGCACGACACCATCGTCGCCCGTGGCGGCATGCCGACCCACGGCTGCCACCCCGGTTGCCAGATCCAGTGTTCGCAGATCTACAACGACAAGGACGGCAAGTACGTGACCTCCGGTTTCGAATACGAAACCATCTGGGGTCTGGGAGCCGACTGCTGTATCGAAGATCTCGACGATATCGCCGAAGCCGACCATGTGATGGACGACATCGGGGTCGATAGTATCGAAACCGCCGTGATGTTCGGCGTCGCCATGGAAGCCGGCGTGCTTCCCTTCGGCGACGGCAAGGGCGTCGTCCGCATGTTGCGTGAGGAAATTGGCATGGGCACCCCGCTCGGCCGCATCCTCGGCGGCGGTGCCGGCCAGGTCGGCCGCGTCTATGGCATCACCCGCGTTCCGGTGGTGAAGAACCAGGGCATCCCGGCCTACGATCCGCGTTCAGTCAAGGGCATCGGCGTCACCTATGCGATGAGCACGATGGGCGCCGACCACACCTCCGGTTATGCCATCGCCACCAACATCCTCGGCGTCGGCGGCCATATCGATCCCTTGGCCAAGGAAGGTCAGATCGAGTTGGCGCGCAATCTGAACATCGCCACGGCGGCCATCGATTCGACCGGCATGTGCCTGTTCATCGCTTTCCCGGCCCTCGATATCGCGGAGTGCCTGACCTCCCTGGTCGACATGATCAATGCCCGTTTCGGTATCAACCTGACCGGCGATGACGTGACGGCCCTGGGCAAGGCAGTGCTCAAGATCGAACACAAGTTCAACCAGGATGCCGGTCTGTCCAAGGAACACGACCGTCTGCCCGAGTTCTTCAGCAAGGAACCCCTGCCACCGCATAACGTGGTTTGGGACTTTACCGGCGAAGAACTGGACACCTACTGGAACTTCTGATGTCTCCTCCTGATGCCTAACGGCATCAACTTTGGCCCGAGGCGGTTCCTGCACGAACCGCCTCGGGATTTTTCCGGAGCCAACCACCCGGCGTAACAAGGATCCCGCCATGAAAATCAAGTTCAGGCTCTATGCCACGCTCAGGGACTACCTGCCACCGGAAAGCAACGGCCGCGAAGTACTGCTCGACTTGCCCGACGGCGCGATCATCCCCGACGCCCTGGCCCGCTATGCCGTCCCCCTCGGCCTGGCCCATATCGTACTGATCAACAACCGGCACGTTCTACGTCCCGACATCGCCACCCGCCAACTCAAGGACGGTGACGAACTCGCCGTATTTCCCGCCATCGGCGGCGGTTAATCAGCAGCACCAAACACTCCCCCTTGCCAACTTTCTTGCTGGCCGACAACACTATCGCAGAGGTTCACCGTGATCGTCAGAGAACTCAGACCCAACGTTTACTCATTGTCCGCCCTCGATTGGGACAGGAAAATCTTCGACGAGCTGGTCCCCCTGCCCGATGGCACCAGCTACAACGCTTACCTGGTCAAGGGTAGCGAAAAGACCGTACTGATCGACACGGTGCATCCGTCGATGAGCGAAGGCTTCATCAAGGCGCTGAAGAGCCTGGGCCTGACGCGTCTCGACTACATCGTCTCGAACCACGCCGAACTCGATCATGCCGGCTCGATCCCGGCCGTCCTCGCCGCCTTCCCGGAAGCCAAGGTGCTGGCCAATGCCAAATGCCGCAGCCTGCTCGCCGCCAGTCTCGACCTGCCGCGCGAGATGTTCGGCCTGATCCAGGACAACGGCACGCTGTCCCTCGGCGACCGCTCGCTACGCTTCATGTGGATGCCCTGGGTGCACTGGCCGGACACCACCGTCACCTATCTCGAACCGGACAACATCCTGTTCACCTGCGACTTCTTCGGCGCCCATCTCGCCACCTCGGAGCTCTACGCCACCGAGGAAGCGCGCGTCGAGCGGGCGGCCCGCATGTATTACGCCGAAATCATGATGCCGTACCGCAAGCAGATCAGCAAACATCTCGACCGCCTGGCCATCGAGAATATCGCCCTGATCGCGCCCAGTCATGGCCCGGTCTACCACCGCCCGGAATTCATCCTGCAGCTTTACCGGGAATGGGCCGAAGACGCCACCCGACCGGAAGTGATCATTCCCTATCTGTCGATGTACGAGAGCACGACGAAAATGGTCAACTATCTGATCGACCGCTTGATGGAAAAGGGCCTGAAAGTGCAGCCGTTCAATGTCGTCGAGCTCGACAGTGGACGTTTCGCCTCGGCCCTGGTCGAAGCCTCGACCCTGATCTTCGCCTCGCCGACAGTGCTTGATGGCGCCCACCCGGCGATGGCGACAGCTGCCTACCTGGTCAATGCCCTGAAAGCCAAGGCCGGCTACGCCGGCATCATCGGCTCCTATGGCTGGGGCACTTCGATGCCGGACAATCTGCGCAGCCTGTTGCCCAACCTCAACGCCAACTGGTTTGTTCCGGTCATCGCCAGCGGCGTTCCCAAGGCCGAGGATTTCACCGCGCTCGACCGCCTGGCCGGCGACATCTGCCTGGCCAACAGCGCCGCGGCGGAGCCAGGCCCGACCATCCGCCTTGATTGACCGGCAAGTTCGACCGACCGCTCAGCGGTTCTTGAAGCCGAGCAGGAAGCGGTGCGGTCCCGGCACGCCCGGCGGCACCAGGGCGACCCGGTCGCCCGGGCAGATGTGCGCCTGGGCGGTGGCCACCGCCTTGCGGTTGACGAACATCACCTCGACCCGCTCGACGGCGATCCCCAGGGCACCGAGCAGAGCCGGCCCGGACATCGCCTCGGCCAGCGCGAATTGCCGCGGGTTGGCCCACTGGCGCGCCCGGAACAACTCCGCCAGATCCATGAAAGCATGCAGTTCTATTGTTTCCGCCATAGCCACTCTCCTCGCCCCCTCACAACTCACCAACGCCGACCGACATGAGCTATGCTACAAGTAATAAACGCCAGAGAATTGACCATAGTCATTTCAAGCTGTCACAAAGCAGGCAAATAATATCGGCTCGATCGGTGATGCCGGGCGGCACACGCCAGTTTTCCGTGCCCGCTGGCGGCGCTTGAAGCCCACCGCAGCAGAGGAGACAAGATGACGTTAATTCAGAAAAGTGGGCGCGCCGTACTGCGCCGGGCTCGCGAGTTGTTTCTCGAGCGTGGCGAAGTGCCCGTCGCCTACATGGTGAACAACCTGCTGGCGCGTTCCTGGCGACGCTCGGCCAACGCCGGCCTGACGCCGGAGGGACGTTTGCCGGATGTCGGCCGCCTCGAAGGACATCAACTGGCCCAGGCCACCGAGCGGCAACACGATCTGCTGACGCATGCCCGACCGGTCATGGAATATCTTTACTCCCAGACCCGCAACTCGGAGAGCATGGTTATCCTCTCCGACGACCGCGGCATCATCCTGCAAACCTACGGCGACGCCGACTTCCTGCACCGCGCCGAGCGCATCGCGCTGGCCCCCGGCTTTTCCTGGAGCGAGCGTTATCGCGGCACCAACGGCATCGGTACCGTCCTCGAGGAGTCGGTTCCGCTGTCGGTGATCGGCGGCGAACATTTTCTCGAGCGCAACGGTTTCCTGTCCTGCTCGGCCGCCCCGGTCAAAGGGCCGGATGGCCGACTGCTCGGCGTTTTGGACATTTCCGGCGACGAGCGGCACTACCATCCGCACACTTTCAGCCTGGTCCGCACGGCCGCCCAGATGATGGAGAACCGGCTGTTTGAAGCCAGCCACGGCCATCATCTGCGCATCCACTTTCACCTGCTGGCCGAAGGCATCGGCACCTTCGACGAAGGGGTCGCCGCCCTCTCCGAAGAAGGCACCATCATCGGCGCCAACCAGGCGGGATTCAGCCTGCTCCGGCTGGCCCCGGCCGACCTCGGCATCACGCCGCTGTCGCATGTCCTACAGGTCCGCCTGGAAGACTTGCTCGACTGGTGCCGACGGCGTTCCGGCGAGCCCTGCCTGGTCTCGCGCAATGACGGCAGCCGCCTGTTCGTACGCATCGAAGCCGGACAAGGCAAACCGACCAGCGCCCCGGTGCCCCCCCCGGAACGCCGCAAGGATGCGCTGAGCGCGCTAGATACCGGCGATGAACGACTGGCGACGGCGATCGACAAGGCCCGCAAGCTGATCGGCAAGCCGATCAATCTGCTGCTCCAGGGCGAAGCCGGGGTCGGCAAGGAGTATTTCGCCCGCGCTTTCCACTCCGCCGGCCCGCGCCGGGCGGCGCCCTTCGTCAGCATCAACTGCGCCGCCGTGCAACCCAACCTGCTCGAAGCCGAGCTCTTCGGTTTTGCTCCGACCCTGTGTCGCGACGGCATGCCCGGACGGCTGCGCGAAGCGCATGGCGGCACCCTGTTTGTCGACGAAATCGGCGACTTGCCCCTGCCCTTGCAGACCCGGCTGCTCGGCGTACTTCTCGACAAACAACTGACCCCGATGGGCGGCGAAGCCGAGCCCGTAGACTTCGTCCTGATCTGCGCCACCCACTGCAACCTGAAGGCGGAAATCGAGAGTAGCCGTTTCAGTGTCGATCTCTATTACCAGATCAACGGCATCACCCTGCTCTTGCCGCCCCTGCGTCAACGCCAGGACTTCCAGGCACTGCTCGCCCGCCTCCTCGACGAGTTGGCGCCGAACCGCGGCATCTCGCTGGAACCGGCCGTCGCCATGGCGTTCGCCAGCTACCCCTGGCCCGGCAACATCAGCCAACTGGCCAATGCGCTACGCGCCGCGTGCACGCTGCTCGATGGCAACGAGACCCGGATCGGCTGGCAGCATCTGCCCGATGATCTGGTCGAGGAATTGCGCTGGCAACCCTCGCCCGCCGCCAGCGCCGCCGGCGAGGCGACGGAAAACCTGCGCGAACTGTCGCAAGCCACCATCAGCCGGGCCATTGCGCTGAGCCACGGCAACATGACGGAAGCCGCACGCCGCCTTGGCATCAGCCGCAACACCCTGTATCGCCGCCTGCGCACCATCCAGGCCGGCGACGAGGCGAAGACGGAAAGCACCGAATAACTCCGCCCGGCTGCGCCTCTCGACAATCCCGGCAGGCGCGACGGAAGCGCAGAGCTGTTGAGGAACGACAACGGCTTACCCGGCATATTCGGCATACTTTCCCGGTCGCCGCAAAAGCCGGGCAAGCGACTGTTTCCACCATCTTCTCCGCGCCTCTGCGCTAAGGTTTCAAGGATAATCGGCGCATGCCCGACACCACCTTGCCCCCCCGTCGCTCCGACGCCGAACAGATCCGCCTCGAAACATTGCTGCGCGAGATGTTCGAGCACAGCATCTGTTTCAATGAATTGCTCGGCTTCCAGGTCAGTTCGCTGGCCCCGGCCGCACCGAGCCTCAGTTTCGCGATGCGCCCCGACCTGGTCGGCCACTATCTGCACGGCCGCCTGCACGGCGGGGTGATCGCCAGCGTGCTCGACACCGTGGCCGGCCTCGCGGTCACCGTCGGCATTGCCGAAAAATTCAACAACGAAAGCGCCGAGCAGGTGGCGCATCGCTTCGCCCGGGTCGGCACCATCGACCTGCGCACCGACTACCTGCACCAGGGCATCGGCAAGAAATTCATCGCCACCGGGCGGCTGACCCGACTCGGCGGCCGCATCGCCTCGGTACAGATGACCCTGGAGAACGAAGCCGGCCTCCTGATCGCCACCGGCTGCGCCTCCTACGTCATCAGCTGATTACAGGATCGGCACTCCCTGCTGCTCGCCGCGTTCATAGACGACATTGGCGCGACCGACGATCAGCGGGTCGAGATTGCCGATGCGCTGCGTATCCTTGTTGTTGTAAGGTAGCTTGTGCAGCACGTAGCGCATGGCATTGAGCCGCGCCCGCTTCTTGCAGTTGGACTTGATCACCGTCCACGGCGCATCGGCCGTATCGGTATGGAAGAACATTGCCTCCTTGGCCTTGGTGTAGTCGTCCCACTTGTCGAGCGAGGCGAGGTCGATCGGCGACAGTTTCCACTGTTTCAACGGATGCACCTTGCGCTCGCGGAAACGGCGGCGCTGTTCCTCGCGGCTGACCGAGAACCAGAACTTGATCAGATGCGTCCCGTTGCGGGCCAGCATGCGTTCGAATTCCGGCGCCTGGCGGACGAACTCGGCATATTCCTGGTCGTCGCAAAAGCCCATGACCCGCTCGACACCGGCCCGGTTGTACCAGGAACGGTCGAACAGAACGATTTCGCCGTTGGTCGGCAGATGCTGCACATAACGCTGGAAATACCACTGGCCGCGCTCGATCTCGCTCGGCTTTTCCAGGGCGACGACGCGCGCCCCGCGCGGGTTGAGATGTTCCATGAAGCGCTTGATGGTGCCCCCCTTGCCCGCCGCATCGCGCCCTTCGAAGAGGATGACGACCTTCTGCCCGGTTTCCTTGACCCAGGCCTGCAGTTTGAGCAACTCGACCTGCAGGCGATATTTCTGCTGCTCGTAATTGCGGCGCTGCATCAGGTTCTTGTAGGGATAGCCGCCGTCGCGCCAGTCCTTGGTCAATTCGTCGTCCGGACTGACCGGCAGGAGATCGGCCAGCATCCCCTGCTGTTTGAGCAGGCCCTTGAGCAGGGCCACCGACTCTTCGGCCGGCAGGCCGGCGATGACATCACGCATGGCGCCCAGTTTGACGGCCTGCGCCGCATCCACGGCGGCGCCCACGGCAAATCCCTCAATGCCTTGCGGCGTCAAATTCGGCGCAATGTCGCCGCGGCTTGCCGGACGCTGACGGGGAAGCCGCCCCGCGGCTTTCCCGGTCGCCGCGGCGGCGCCCTCCGCTACTGCCGCAACCGCTTTTTTTCTCGTTACCATGCCCGCTCCATCGCTCGCTGCAAAGAGCCCATTTCACGCCTAAGCGGCGCCCTTGTCTAGTCGAGAAATTCGGCCGGAATCACCGCCCGCAGCACAGTTTGCGTCTCGCTCCGGCGGACCCGGCTGGACAACCACCAGAGAGCGCCTTTTTTGATGCTCCACTCGGCCTCGTGCCCGGCGAGAAGCAATGACACCAGGCGGCCGATCGACGGCTGATGACCGACGATCAATACCGGAACATTGCCGTGCGGCCAGCCGGAGGCGACGATCAGTTCGGACACGCAGGCCTCCGGACCGATCTTGCGCAGGGTTTCGAAAGGCAGTTTCAAGGCTTCGGCCGTCTGCTGGGTGCGGATGGCCGGGCTGACGATAATCCGCAGATCCTTCGGTTGATGCTGGCGGATCCAGGCCGCCATGGTCCGCGCCTGCTTTTCGCCGCGCTCGGTCAGGCGGCGCTTCAGATCGTCTTCGCCATCCTCGGCTTCGGCATGGCGCCACAACAACAAATCCATGGTCGTGTCTCCGGAAAATTGGCCATCATGGGCGCTCAATGTTACGGCAATATTGTCGCGGCATAGGGCGCAAGATAAAGTTGACAATATTTGTCGGACTTAATAGAGTTCGGCCATCCCAAGGGGGAGTAGCTCCCATCCGCCCTGTCGTCATCACGAAGCGCCAGCTTCCGGCAGGCGGGCAGCAGAACAGCGCTGCGAGCCAGACCTTTGCCGCGACGGCGAGGCTCCTTTGGCATTCCACGGCCCCGCCGCTCCGGCACGGGCCGTTCGCATTGTGGAATGCAGCAAAGGAAAACCCCATGGCAAGCATCGGCAGTCTCGGTTTATGGGCCGGCTTCGCGGCGATCGTCATACTCATGCTGGCCATCGACCTGTGGGTCGTCGGCGGCGGCAAGGAGCATCGCGTCGGCCTCAAGGAAGCGGCGATCTGGTCGGCGATCTGGATCAGCGTCACGCTGGCCTTTGCCGGCGGACTCTGGTGGCACCTCGACGGCTCGCTTGGCCGGGAGGTCGCCAACAGTCGGGTACTCGAATTCATCACCGGCTACCTGATCGAGAAGGCACTGGCCATCGATAACGTCTTCATCTGGTTGATGCTCTTCGGCTACTTTGCCGTGCCGCTCGAATTGCAGAAGCGGGTGCTGCTGTACGGCGTGCTCGGCGCCATCCTCATGCGCAGCGGGCTGATTTTTGCCGGGGCCTGGCTGATCGCCCAGTTCCACTGGATTCTTTACCTGTTCGGCGCCTTCCTGCTGATCACCGGCATCAAGATGTACTGGTTCGCCGAGGGCGCCGCCAACCTCGACCACAACCCGTTGTTGAAGTGGCTGCGCCGGCACTTGAAAATCAGCCAGGACTTCGACGGCCAGCGCTTCTTTACCCGCCGCGATGGCATCCGATACGCGACGCCGCTCTTCTTGACATTAGTGCTCGTCGAAGTCTCCGACCTGATTTTCGCCGTCGATTCGATCCCGGCCATTTTCGCCATCACCACCGACCCGTTCATCGTGCTCACCTCGAATATCTTCGCCATTCTTGGTCTGCGCGCCATGTACTTCCTGCTCGCCGACTTTGCCGACCGCTTCTCGCTGCTCAAGTACGGGCTGGCTGCCGTCCTCATGTTCATCGGCATCAAGATGCTGCTGCTCGATATCTACAGCATTCCGATCGGCGTCTCGCTGGGCATTGTCGCCAGCCTCATCGGCCTCGCGGTGGTGGCCTCGCTGCGCCACGATGCCCGGCCGAGTCGCCGGTCTTCCTGATCAGCGGTTCTCGAGGCGGCTGTAGTCGAGAATGGCCGCCTCGCGTGGCGCCTTACGCCGCCATTCGGCGTGAATCGCATCGCTCAGCGGCCAGAAGCGCGGATCGCTGCGACGTACGCCGAAACGCTCGGTCAGCCCGGCAAAATCGGCCTCGCCGGTGAGCCCGGCGACGGCCCCGACAAAGGCCGGCAGGTCGCCGGCATCGAGCAGGTAGAACGCATTCGGGTAGGCCCCGACGACGCCATCGAGGACCAGCAGCGTATCTTCCTCCGGCAAGCGGCGGGCCGACTCGCGGAACAGTTCGGCAACATTGCTGTGGGCGCTGTTGCGCAGCAGCGACAGCAGACGCAGACCGCCGTCCGGCTGCCGCACAGCGAGCAGGCTGTTTTCCGGGAGACGCGCCGCGGTCGCGCCGCGCATCGCCTGCAGACGTTGCAATTGCACGACATCGGCCGCCCCCCAGCCGGCAGCCGCCCATTCCAGCGAGGGTTCGCGGACGCCGGCGAGGCGCTGGCGGATGGCCGCGTACAACTCGCCGAGGTGGTCCCGGGTGCGGTAGCGCATGCCGCTCTCTTTCGGGAAAAAGGCGGCGGCATCGGCGAACTGCCGGATATGCGGTTCGCTACGGCCGCGATACCAATGATCCAGCACCGGCTGCCGGTCTTTCAGCGGCAGCAGGGTGAGGAAATTGAGTTCCCCTTCCATGCGCAGGAAGTCCATGTAGAGACGGGTCGCGACCTGGTGACCGACATTGCCGTAGACGTCGAAGCCGGCCACCAGCAGATAGTGCATCCGTTCGAACAGCGGATAGCCCATCAGCAGGATGGTCTGCGGCCGCTCGCCAACCAGCCCGCGGACGACGGAAGCGCTGTCGAAATGGCGGAACACGGTAAGCGCGGCATTCGGATTGTGCCCGTCACCATTCCACAGGTTGGCGACACTGGGCAGGAAATCCTGCCTCGCCGTCTTCGCCAGAATCGCACTTTTCGCCTCCAGATACTGGTTCTCGAGCTTGGCATACTGCCGCCAGGCGAGCGGCCCGGCCGTGCTCTCCTGCTCGGCCGGCAGGCGCAGGGCCGGCGTCGCCGCGTCGAGCAGGGCATTCATCAACTGGGTTTCCTTACTATCCGGAGCGACGAAAACCACCCAGAAATGGTCGTTGATGACATTGAGCGCCACCTGGCCGCGACAAACCGGCCCTTTCATGTACCCCATCAAGGTGAATTGCGCCTCGTCGAGCATAAAGCGATAGCGCGCATCGACCGGCAAGGCCTGGAAAGTCACGAAGGGATTGGCCGCCACTTCCGGGGCATAGCCGGGCAAGGCATCGACCGGGTAATCGGCCGCCAGGAACCAGGTCCGCAATCGCCCCAAGCGCGCCGCATCGAGCTGCAGCGGCATGTGCTTCTTGGCGACTGAGGTCGCCTCCATGCGCTGCAGACGGTAATAAACGCGGCTGACCGCGGGATTGTCATAGGGCCGCCGGGTGGCGATCAGATCGATCGGCTGGCCGGCCGGCGTCCGGCTGCGCACCAGTTCGAAATATTGGCCGGGCATCTCGGAAAAATAGAAGTGCCCGATATACCAGTGCTCGAAAATATAGCGCGCCATCAATTGTTCCTTCCGGCTGTCGCCGTTCAGGAAACTCTCCCACTCGGCGACCTGGCCGAGCAGCCGGGCCGGCAGCGGAGCTGGCGGCTGGTAGGGCGCCCCCGCCTCCAGCCAGCGGCTCAGGGTCTGGTCTTCGGCCGGCGACAGCGCTGGCAAGCCAAAGGGCATACCACGCAGTGGGTGGCGCTGCGCATAGTCGTCCAGCCCCTCGGCGCGGACACACATCTGGGCGCGATTCAGCGAAAAATCGAAATCGGCCTCCGGCAGCACGCCCCTCGCCGGCCCCGGGTTAGCCCGTTTCATATCCAGCAGACGATGCATCACACCGCCGACCCGATTGGCTTCCGGCGTCGACCGGCGCTCATTGAGCACCGGAAAGAAGCCCATCTGCCGCCAGGCCACGGTCGTCCCGGCATCGACCCCGAGCCGGGTTGGCGGGTCGGCAATCAGCCGGGTCCCCGAATAAACCGTCTCCGGATTGGCGCCCCGGGTCAGGCCGGCATAACTGCTCAGGTTCAACTGGCAAGGCGAGTCGTAGCAGGCGTGGCAGGTCACGCAACGCTGATCGAGGATGGGCCGGACCTGCCGCCAGTAATCCGGCGCCGGACCATTGGCGAGGACCGGCCAGCGGTCGAAACGTCCCGGGTCGGGCAGGCCGAAACGGTCGTCGAGGCGCAACGTAACCACCGTCGCACAGGCCGTAATAACGAGAAACAGCAGCGGAAAATATTTACGCATATGGCGGGCGCGGGTCGGGATGAAAAGCAACGAGAAATCGGAGCGCGAGGGTGCGGCAAAACTATAGACGAAATGCATGAATACGGGGTCATTATTCCCCCTCCTCGCCACGCCAGGCCGCCGACCGGCGAGTTGTCAATTTCCATGCGATAATTCTGAATTGGTAAAACCATTAAAAATAGGCAATATTCTATTGCCATAACCGCTCGGAGATAAAATGTTTTGGAATACCCGCAACCGCTTAGAGAGCGCCGAGCAGGAGTTGAGCGCCGCCAGACAGCAAGAACAATCCCTCGCCCAGGAAGTCGCCCGCCTGAAGAATGAACTGGCCAGCAGCGAGCAAGCGGCGCAGGCCAAGATAAGCGAATGCGAAACCTTGAAAGCAGTCATGCGTAACCTGGCCCTCTTCAGCCAGACACTCTCCGGCTCGCAAACCTCGCTCGGCCAGATGGCCAGCCTGCTCAAGGAAGAAAAAGCCCAGGCCGTCGAAGCCGCCGAGGTCTCGATCAGCAGCGGCGAAACCACCACCGAAATCGCCGCCAACCTGCACCAACTGGCCGAAGATTCAGCCAACACGGCGCGGGAAGTCGACGCCCTGGCCCGCGAAGCCAGTGAAATCAGCGCCATTGTCCAGCTCATCCACGAAATTGCCGACCAGACCAACCTGCTCGCCCTCAACGCGGCAATCGAAGCCGCCCGGGCCGGCGAAGCAGGCCGCGGCTTCGCCGTGGTGGCCGATGAAGTGAGGAAACTGGCCGAACGCACCTCCAAGGCGACCAAGGACATCGATGGCCTGGTCAGCAGCATCCGGCAAAATTCCAATTCAGCCAAGACGGCGATGGAAGTCCTTTCCCGGACGGCGGACGGTTTCAGCGAGCGCGGCAATGCCGCCACCGCCGGCATGCAACAATTAATGGGCCTGTCCCGCAAGATGGAACAGGTGATTGCCGGCAGCGCCCTGAAGAGTTTTGTCGAACTGGCCAAGGTGGACCACCTGGTCTTCAAATTCCGCATCTACATCGGCCTGTTCGAGCTGGAAAACGTCGATCCCCGACAGGTCGCCTCGCACCAGAGCTGTCGCCTGGGGCAGTGGTATTACGATGGCGAGGGCCGGGAATGTTTCAGCAAAATGCCGGGCTACCGCGACATTGAAGCCCCCCATATCGACGTGCACAAATTTGGCATCGCCGCCCTCGACGCCAAACAGCAAGGCGACATGGAGAGCATGCTCCGCCACGTCGAAGCCATGGAAAACGCCAGCCTGCGCGTCATTCAAAGCCTGCAGTTGATGTCCGACAGTGCCATGATGGACAGTTCGCTACTCTGTCATCACTAGCCAATCGGGGGCGAACACATCGCCCCTGAGTGCCTTTTTCACAGGATGAAAAATGATGGCCACAAAATGGTCTCATTTTGGACAGCGGTGAATTTCGCTCCCCCCAAAACAAAAAGGACCAACGCTGTTAAGCAGTTGATCCTTCGATGAATTCTTTGGTTGCGGGGGCAGGACTTGAACCTGCGACCTTCGGGTTATGAGCCCGACGAGCTGCCAACTGCTCCACCCCGCGTCCGATAAAACACTTGCTGCCCGGCCTTTTCAGCAAATCGATCAGACTTGATCGAAAGCCGCTGAGGCGAACCGCATTAAGTACAAAGCCCCGGCGCTAGGCCGAGGCTTTGTGCTTGAATTCGGTGGTGGCCAATCGCGGAATCGAACCACGGACACGCGGATTTTCAATCCGCTGCTCTACCAACTGAGCTAATTGGCCAACAAGGAGGCCGAATTATAGCGATGTCGGCATCACCTGGCAATACTTCAGGGCAATTTCTCTGAGTTCGCCGACAATTTAGTCTGAACGGGCTATGCGCCGATCGGCGGCGACTGGCGATAAAGTTCCGAAAAATCATCCGGTTCCGGCGGCGGTGGGGGCGGTGGCTGCCACGCGACAAAAACGACCCTGGCGACGGCGCCCCGCCCGTGCGGATTGGGTCGCAGGGTGGCGTGCGAACCGTGCTGCATGGCAATTTCCTGGACGATGGCCAAACCGAGGCCGCTGCCTTCAGGGCCGGCATCGTTTACCCGGAAGAAGCGCTCGAAAACCAGCTCGGCATGCTCTTCGCTGATCCCGATGCCATCATCTTCGACCTCGAGCATCACCGTGACGCCGGTATTCAGGATACGGCACGTCACGTGCCCCCCCGCCGGCGTGTAGCGCAGGGCATTGTCGATCAGGTTCTTGGCCAGCTCGCAGAGCAGGAAGGGATTGCCGCTGATCATCGCCGGGCCGTCCGACTCATAGCCGAGATCGATGCCTTTTTCGATGGCGGGCACCACCCAGTCGGCAACGACGTCGCGGATCAACAGGGCAAGATCGAGCGGTTCGTGCTGTTGCGGCGCCAATTCGCCCCCTTCGGTGCGGGCCAGGGTCAGCAACTGATTGACCAGACGCCCGGCCCGATCGACGCCGGTGGCGATTTGCCGCAGGGCATGGCGCAGGGCTTCCGGATCGGTTTCGCGGATGGCCAACTGGGCCTGGGTTTTCAGACCGGTCAGCGGCGTTCGCATCTGATGGGCGGCATCGGCGACGAAGCGTTGCTGCGCCTCGACGTTTTTCTTCATCCGCTCGAGCATGGCATTGAAGGCTTCGACCAGCGGCTCCAGCTCTTCCGGCACGCGCCGCGTGGCAATCGGCGAGAGGTCGGCCGGTTCGCGGGTTTCGATGGTCTGGCGCAAGCGGGTGAGCGGGCGCAGACCGCGCGACAGGCCGAACCAGACGAGCATCACGGCAAGCGGAATGATGATGAACTGCGGCAAGATGACGCTGGCGACGATCTTGTTGGCCAGTTGTGTACGTTTTTCGGTGGTTTCGGCGACCTCGACAACGATCCACTTTTCACGCGGCAACTGGGCGTCGGCCAGATAGGTGTAGGCCATGCGCAAATCCTGGCCGTTGTAGTCGGCATCGCGCAGGTAGATGTCGCCGGAGAGCGCCGAGTCCTCCTGACGGCTGGCCACCGGCATCGGCAAATCCTTGTCACCAGCCAGCAATTTGCCTTCCTGGGTGACCACATGGAAATAGACGCTGTCGGTCTCGTCGGCCCGCAACAAGGCGCGCGCCGAGGCCGGCAGGGTAAGAACCGGCTTGCCGCCGACCAACTTGACCTGGCGCGCGATGGCCGCCACATGCTCGCGTAGCGCCTGATCGTAAGGATAGTTGGCAACATTGTTGGCGAAGTAATGGGTGAAGGCGATGCTGAGCGGCCAGACGAAGAGCAGGGGCGCCAGCATCCAATCGAGAATCTCGCCGAATAGCGAGCGCTCGGTCTCGGCCGATGACGGCGTGCTCAACTATTCGCCCTGCGGCCGTTCAAGGCAGTAGCCCAGGCCGCGCACCGTGGCAATCTTGACGCCGCCCGGCTCCAGCTTCTTGCGCAGGCGATGCACGTAAACCTCGATCGCGTTGTGGCTGACCTCTTCCCCCCAGCCGCACAGGTGATCGACCAGTTGGTCCTTGCTGACCAGGCGCCCCATCCGGTTGAGCAGCACTTCAAGGAGGCCGATTTCACGCGCCGAGAGCTCAAGCGCGTGGCCCTGGATCTGGGCCACGCGCCCGACCTGATCGTAGCTCAGCAAACCGCACTGGATGGTCGGCGTCGTCCCGGCCGAGCGCCGGGTCAACGCCCGGACGCGGGCCTCCAGTTCGGCCAGTTCGAAAGGCTTGACCATGTAATCGTCTGCCCCCAGGTCGAGCCCCTTGACGCGATCACCAGTCCCGTCGAGCGCCGTCAGGATTAGCACCGGCACCTGGGAATTGCGGCCGCGCAGGCGTTTCAACACCTCCAGCCCGGACAGTTTGGGCAGGCCAAGATCGAGGATCAACAAGTCGTAGCTCACCGTGAGCAGCGCCGTATCGGCTTCCGCCCCGTTCGCTGCCCAATCGACGGCATAGCCGCCCTGACGTAGCGAACGTGATAGCCCGTCGGCAATGATGGTGTCGTCTTCAGCGATAAGAATGCGCATTTTCGGTTACTCAAGCTGGCGTAAGATTTTTGTAAGCCTGCCGCATTATTCTGCGCGGGCTGTTCTCCTTTTATGGTCTTCGGAGTCTGCGGTTCCGCCGCAGCTCAGGGGGTGACCCGATCCTGCACTGGGTAACCCCCTACCGTTTTTTTCCCCTAAAGCCCGCTAAGTCTAACAAATAAACCGCACTGCAATTTCCGCAGTGCACAAGCACGTTCACGATTATCGCGATCATTGTGGGTGGTCGGCAAAATTTGGGCGAAAAAAAGCCCGGGCCGCAGCCCGGGCTTTTGCAACCAGAAGTCTGGTTTAGTGGGCGGATGACGTCGAAGCGCCCAGGCCGGTTTCCGAACGGATCAGCTGATCCGGGAACAGCGCACGTTCCTTCTTGGCCTGCTCGGAGTTGTCGAGGACAGACACCAGCCAGATCGTGAAGAAAGCCAGGGTCATCGAGAAGATGGCCGGCGACGAGTAGGGGAACGGCGCCGAACCCTTCGGGTTGTGCAGCACGGCTTCCCAGACGTTGGCGGAGAGCACGGTCAGGGTCACGGCGGCGAAGAGGCCGACAAAACCACCGACGGTGACGCCACGCGTCGTGCTGTTCTTCCACAGGACGGACATGAAGAGCACCGGGAAGTTGGCGGAACAGGCGATGGCGAAAGCCAGCATGACCATGTAAGCGACGTTTTCCTTTTCGAACAGGATGCCGAGAACCACAGCCAGGATGCCGAGGCAGACGGTGGTGATCTTCGAAACGCGCAGTTCGTCTTCGGAAGTGGCCTTGCCGTGCTTGAACACCGTGGCGTACAAGTCGTGCGACACAGCGGAAGCACCGGACAGGGTCAGACCGGCAACCACAGCCAGGATGGTGGCGAAGGCCACGGCCGAGATGAAGCCGAGGAAGATGTCGCCGCCGACCGCCTTGGAGAGATGCACAGCAGCCATGTTGCCGCCGCCCTTCAGGCCCTTGGCGATTTCACCACCGACGTAGTAGTCGGTCGGGTTCTGCACCAGATTGACGATGGCGCCGAAACCGATGATGAAGGTCAGGATGTAGAAGTAGCCGATCCAGGTGGTTGCCCAGCCAACCGACTTGCGGGCTTCCTTGGCGGACGGCACGGTGAAGAAGCGCATCAGGATGTGCGGCAGGCCAGCCGTACCGAACATCAGGGCCATACCGACCGAGATGGCGGAGATCGGATCCTTGATCAGCGCACCCGGCGACATGATGGCATCGTGCTTGGTATGGACTTCAACCGCCTTGGCGAACAGCGCTTCCGGGCTGAAGCCGAACTGCAGCAGCACGGAGACGGCCATGAAGGTGGCGCCGACCAGCAGCATGCAAGCCTTGATGATCTGCACCCAGGTGGTGGCGGTCATGCCGCCGAACAGCACGTACATCATCATGATGATGCCGACCATGATCACGGCGTAATGGTATTCCAGACCGAACAGCACCTTGATCAGCTGACCGGCACCGACCATCTGGGCAATCATGTAGAAGGCGACGACGACCAGGGAGCCGGTCGCGGCAAAGGAACGGACCGGGGTCTGCGAGAAACGGTAGGCGGCCACGTCAGCGAAGGTAAACTTGCCCAGGTTGCGCAGGCGCTCGGCCATCAGGAAAGTGATGACCGGCCAGCCGACCAGCCAGCCGATCGAGAAGATCAGGCCGTCGAAGCCGTTGGCGAAGACCAGGCCGGAAATACCGAGGAAGGATGCGGCGGACATGTAGTCGCCGGCAATCGCCAGGCCGTTCTGGAAGCCGGTGATACCGCCGCCGGCCGTGTAGAAGTCGGCCGCCGTCTTGGTCTTGCCGGCCGCCCACTTGGTGATGAAGAGCGTAAAGAGGACGAAGGCGCCGAACATGGCGATGGCCGTCCAGTTGGTTGCCTGTTGCTGGGTCTGACCCAGGTCGGCACCGGCGGCACAGGCTGCACCAGCAGCCAGCAGGGCGGCCAGACCGCCCAGAATGTGTTTGTAGTTGGCGTTCACTGACCGGCCTCCTTCAGAACTTGGGCAGCTTCGTCGTCGAATTCCGTATTGGCGCGACGCACGTAGATGTTGGTGAGAACAATGGTGAAGACGATGACGCCCAGGCCCATCGGGATACCGATGGAGGTGACATAACCTTCGCCGATCTTGGTGGCAAGCCACTCCTTGTTGAAGGCGATCAACAGGATGTAGCCGTAGTACACGATCATCATGAGCGCCGTCATCATGAAAGCGTAGCTGTTGCGTTTAGCTATCAGCGACTTGAATTTCGGGTTATCCCGAATTTGCGCATAGCTGTCGGTGTGCTGTGACATTGATTTGCTCCTCAGACTATATTGTTTATAGAGGCATTGCTGCGGAGCGTAATTTAGGCGAGGCGTCTTACAGACAACTTACAGCCAGTAAATCGATTCTGAAATAGTTAATCGATTACACTGGTTATTCACTTGGAATTTCCAGCGTCAGACAAAAAAAGCCCCGCACGCGGCGGGGCTTCTGCTTGGCGTTTCAGCCGGCCGGGAATTACATCCCCATGCCGCCCATACCACCCATGCCGCCCATACCACCCATGTCAGGCATGCCGCCGGCCGGCTTGTCTTCAGCCAGTTCAGCAACCATGCATTCGGTGGTCAGCATCAGGCCGGCGATGGACGCGGCATTCTGCAGTGCGGTGCGGGTCACCTTGGTCGGATCGAGCACGCCCATTTCAACCATGTCACCGTATTCACCGGTGGCGGCGTTGAAACCGTAGTTGCCCTTGCCGCGCTGCACCTTGTCGACGACGACAGACGGCTCGTCACCGGCGTTGGCAACGATTTCACGCAGCGGCTGTTCCATGGCGCGCAGGACGATCTTGATCCCGGCGTCCTGGTCGTGGTTGTCACCCTTGAGCTTGCCAACGGCAGCGCGGGCACGGATCAGGGCCACGCCGCCGCCGGCGACCACGCCTTCTTCAACCGCCGCACGGGTGGCGTGCAGAGCATCTTCAACGCGCGCCTTCTTTTCCTTCATTTCGACTTCGGTCGCGGCGCCCACCTTGATGACGGCAACGCCGCCAGCCAGCTTGGCAACACGTTCCTGCAGCTTTTCCTTGTCGTAATCGGAAGTCGCTTCGTCGATCTGGACACGGATCTGCTTGACGCGAGCCTGGATGGCAGCGGCTTCACCGGCACCGTCGATGATGATGGTGTTTTCCTTGGAAACTTCGATCCGCTTGGCCTGACCCAGATCTTTCAGGACAGCCTTTTCCAGCGACAAACCGGTTTCTTCGGCAATGACGGTACCGCCGGTCAGGATGGCGATATCTTCCAGCATGGCCTTGCGACGATCGCCAAAGCCCGGGGCCTTGACGGCGACGGTCTTGAGGATGCCACGGATGTTGTTCACCACCAGGGTCGCCAGCGCTTCGCCATCGACATCTTCCGCAATGATCAGCAGCGGACGGCCGGCCTTGGCGACTTGTTCCAGGATCGGCAGCAGGTCGCGGATGTTCGAGATCTTCTTGTCGAAGAGCAGGACGAACGGGTTTTCCATCAGGGCTTGCTGCTTGTCGCCGTTGTTGATGAAGTACGGGGACAGATAGCCGCGATCGAACTGCATGCCTTCGACGACGTCGAGTTCGTTGGCCAGGGACTTGCCGTCTTCAACGGTGATGACGCCTTCCTTGCCGACCTTTTCCATGGCACGGGCGATGATTTCGCCGATATCAGCATCGGAGTTGGCGGAAATGGAGCCGACCTGAGCGATTTCCTTGGTCGTCGTACAGGGCTTGGAGAAGGACTTCAGTTCTTCGAGGGTGGCGACGACAGCCTTGTCGATGCCGCGCTTCAGGTCCATCGGGTTCATGCCGGCGGCAACGTACTTCATGCCTTCGCGGACGATGGCCTGGGCCAGCACGGTAGCGGTCGTGGTGCCGTCACCGGCGATGTCGGAGGTCTTGGAAGCGACTTCCTTGACCATCTGGGCGCCCATGTTGGCGAACTTGTCTTTCAGTTCGATTTCCTTGGCGACGGAAACGCCGTCCTTGGTGACGGTCGGGCCGCCGAAGGAACGCTCGAGCACAACGTTACGGCCTTTGGGACCGAGGGTGACCTTGACTGCATCAGCCAGGACATTGATACCTTCGACCATGCGGGCACGGGCGGAATCACCGAATTTGACTTCTTTAGCTGCCATTTAATTCTCCTGAATTTCTAAGTTGATGGGGATGGCGCTTAAGCGACCAGGACGCCCATGATGTCTTCTTCACGCATGACCAGGACTTCCTGACCTTCGACCTTGACCGCCTGGCCGGCATACTTGCCGAACAGGACGCGGTCGCCGACTTTGACATCCGGTGCGTTCAGCTTGCCGCTGTCGTCACGCTTGCCCGGACCGACGGCCAGGACTTCGCCCTGATCCGGCTTTTCACCAGCGGAATCGGGAATGACAATACCGGAAGCGGTGGTGCGTTCGGCTTCAACGCGCTTGACGATCACACGGTCGTGCAAAGGACGGATATTCATAGAAAAGCTCCTCGTAGTTCACAGAGATAAAAACGGCCGGCACACCTGAAGGCGCCCGGGAACGGAGCGGGCTTTGTTAGCACTCGTCTCCGGTGAGTGCTAAATAATAAGGTCGCCCCCCCCATATTTCAAGGGCCACCGTTAAAATTCATGGGCCGCTCGCCGCGCCTACCGGAACCGACGGTTCCAACAACAGCCCAACAACCGGCACCGGGCGCCATTGCCAGCCCTATTCCTTGACCAATCAAGCCAGCGGGACCCCATGACATCAGATACCAAGCAAGCGACGCCAGTCGGCCCTCCGCCCCCCGTCACCTTCCGGGAGGCCTTCGGATTCTGGCTGAAACTCGGTTTCATCAGCTTCGGTGGCCCGGCCGGTCAGATTTCGTTGATGCACCAGGAATTGGTGGAAAAGCGGCGCTGGATTTCCGAACGGCGTTTTCTGCACGCGCTGAATTACTGCATGCTGCTGCCCGGCCCCGAGGCGCAGCAACTGGCTACCTATATCGGCTGGCTGATGCACCGGACCTGGGGCGGCATTGTCGCCGGTACGCTGTTCGTACTGCCCTCGCTCTTTCTCCTCATCTTCCTTTCCTGGCTGTATATCGCATTTGGTGAATCGACGGCGATTGCCGGGCTGTTTTACGGCATCAAGCCGGCGGTCACCGCGATCGTCGTCCAGGCGGCCCACCGCATCGGCAGCCGCACCCTGAAGAACAATTTTCTGTGGGCCATTGCCGGCGCCGCCTTCGTCGCCATTTTTGCGCTCAACCTGCCCTTCCCGCTGATCATTGCCGCTGCCGCGCTGCTCGGTTATCTTGGCGGCCGCTTCAAACCAGCCTACTTCAGCCTCGGCAACAGCCACGGCCAGGCCAACAAATCCTTCGGCCCGGCCCTCGTCGACGATACGACGCCGCCCCCGGCCCATGCCGTGTTTACCTGGCCGCATCTGCTCAAACTGGCGATCGCCGGCAGTCTTCTCTGGCTGATTCCGATGGCGCTGCTAACCGGCATCTGGGGCTGGGCGCATCCGCTGACGCAAATGGGCTGGTTTTTCACCAAGGCCGCGCTGCTGACCTTCGGTGGCGCCTACGCCGTGTTGCCCTATGTTTACCAGGGGGCGGTCGGTCAATACGGCTGGCTGACGCCGACCCAGATGATCGACGGTCTGGCGCTCGGCGAAACAACGCCCGGCCCGTTGATCATGGTGGTCGCCTTCGTCGCTTTCGTCGGCGCCTACGTCAAGGCCCTGTTCGGCCCGGACAGCCTGTTTCTGGCCGGGGCGACGGCAGCGACGCTGGTAACCTGGTTTACCTTCCTGCCGTCTTTCATTTTCATTCTAGCCGGCGGGCCACTGGTCGAAAGCACCCACAACGATCTCAAATTCACCGCTCCGCTGACCGCCATCACGGCAGCCGTGGTCGGCGTCGTCCTCAACCTGGCCCTGTTTTTCGCCTATCACGTCCTCTGGCCGAAGGGCTTCGCCGGCCATTTCGACTGGATCTCGGCCCTCCTCGCCGGCGCCGCCGGCCTTGCCCTGTTCCGCTTCAAAAGCCAGGTCATCCATGTCATTATCGCATCCGCCCTGAGCGGGCTGGCAATCAAGACATGGCTTCCTTAATCGAGGGCTTCTAAGCATAATCAGAAAATGGACGAAAAAAATACCCCCCTACTGCTTATCGTCGATGACAGTCGCATGTCGCGCATGCTGCTCCGCGCCATGGTCGCCGACAATCGCCCCGCCTGGCGCATCATCGAAGCCGTGAGCGGCGACGAGGCCCTGAAAATGGTCAGCGAAGCGCGCCCGGACTTCGTCAGCATGGATGTCAACATGCCGGGCATCAGCGGCCTGGAAGCCGCCGGTCGCATCCGCATCCGCCACCCGGACGCCCGCATCGTGCTGTGTACCGCCAATATCCAGGAAAGCACCCGCGAAGCCGCCAGCCGGGCCGGCGTGCACTTCGTGGCAAAGCCGATCACAGTTCAGTCGGTGACCGACGCCATCGCTTTTTTCGAGGCCTGAGCATGTTTACTCTCGGGGAAATGCAACTCGATGCACTGGCAGAAATTTTCAATATCGGCGTCGGCCGGGCCGCATCCAGCCTCAGCCTGATCGTCAATGACGAAGTCCTGCTGACCGCCCCCGAAGTCATCCTGGTGCGTCGCGAGCAAGCCATCAAGCTGTTGCTCAGCGCCGAACTGCAGCAATTCAGCACGGTCAGCCAGACCTTCTCCGGCCCTTTCGAAGCCCAGGCGCTGCTCGTATTCCCCGAGTCGAATGCGCTGGAAATCGTCCGCCTGATGGTCGGACCGCACATGAGTATCGAAGAACTCTCGGAGTTCGAGCAGGAAGCGATGTGCGAGATCGGCAACATCATCCTCAATGCCTGCATGAGTTCGCTGGCCGACATCTTCCATATCAGTTTCGACAGCACGCTGCCGCTGCATCGCTTCGGCAATACCGAGAGCCTTTCCGTCTTCGAGGGCAATGAAGAACAAATGGTTCTGCTGCTGCAGGTCGACATGGTGATCAGCCAGCAATGCATCCAGGGACACATCCTGTTCCTCCTCAGCGTCGCCTCGATGAGCAGCCTGCTCGCCTGCCTCGACCAATATCTCGCGGCGCAGGGGTTGAGTTGATGGCGGGCGATCTCGGCAATGCCAACCTGTGCACGGTGATCGACCGTCTGGAAGCCGGCGTCGTCATTCTCGACGAAGCGCGCCGGATATTGCATTGCAACCGCTGGTTCAACCTGCGGAGCGGCCAGACGGCCGACAGCCTGGGCCAGCGGCCATTTGCCGAGATGTTCCCGGAGGCAGCCGGCAGCCGTCTTGAACAGGCCATCGAGCACGCCATCCACGATCACCTGCCCTCCCTCCTCTCGCCCGCCCTGCACGGTACCCTACTGCCCCTCTATCAGACGCCGGACGACCGGCGACGCGAAAAGCGCATGCAGCAGTTGATTCATGTCCTGCCGCTGGGCGACGATTCGGCGGCCCGCTGCCTGATCCAGATCACCGACATGACGGCCAACATTTCGCGCGAGCGCCTGCTCCGCCAGCAAACCGAAATCCTCCGCCGGACCACGACCCAGGACCAACTGACCGGGGTGGCCAATCGGCGGCAGTTCGACGAAAGACTGGCCACGGAATTCCACAAGGCGCAGCGCAACCATCATCCGCTCGGCCTGATGATCGTCGACCTTGATCTTTTCAACGCCTACAACACCCATTACGGTCGCGACCAGGGCGACAACTGCCTGATTGAAATCGCCGCCATCCTGAAAAACGCCGTTCGCCCGCCCTTCGACTTCGTGGCCCGCTACGGCGGCGACGAATTTGCGCTGATCCTGCCCGGCAGTAGCGAAAAAGACATCTGCCGGCAGGCCGAGAACCTGCGTCTGCAGATTGCCACCCTGGCCATGGCCAACGCCGCCTCGAGTCTGGCCAAGCACCTGACCGTCAGCATCGGCACCACCGTCATGCGGCCGGAAGGCGAAGCCAACACCCACACCCTGCTCTCCTCGGCCGATGTCGCGCTTTACCAGGCCAAACGTGACGGGCGCAACCGCGCTATCTATTTCTCGCTCGAGGATGGCAGCTTCAAACTCTGCAGCTAGGGCTGGGCGTCACCGACACGCCCAGCCCGTCGATTGATCGGCCCGATGCCGAACCGCGCAGAGGAACGACGTGACGCTTAGAATGAGAGGGAGGCTGCGGCCTCCTTTTTTCGTCTCCCGAACGGTTCCGATGCTTACCAAATTCCTTGCCGCCCTCGCCCTCGGCGCCTACAGCCTGACCGGCCTGGCCGACGGCCTGCCGCCCACCGTCCTCAAGGCGCTCAAGGCGGCGCAAATCCCGGCGGCCAATGTCGCCATCGTCGTCCAGCCCGTCGACGCCAGCCTGCCGCTGGTCGCCCACCATGCGACGCTGGCGATGAATCCCGCCTCGACCATGAAACTGCTCACGACCTATGCCGCCCTCGACCTGCTCGGCCCGGCCTGGACCTGGAAGACCACGGCCTGGATCGATGGCGCACCGAGCGACGGCCGGCTGGCCGGCAATCTCTACCTCAAGGGCAGCGGCGATCCGCATTTCGCCATCGAGCACCTGTCGGCCCTGCTGCGTCAGTTGCGCGTGCGCGGCATCAACCACATTGCCGGCGACGTCGTGCTCGACCGTACGGTGTTCAGCGTTCCGGCCAGCGCCCCCGGCGCCTTCGACGACAAGCCGATGCGTCCCTACAACGTCGGGCCGGACGGCCTGCTGGTCAACTTCCGGGCGCTCAGCTTCACGCTCCAGCCGGACAACGGCAAGCCCCGTCTGCTCATGGAAACGCCGAGCGACGGGCTGACGATCGACAACCGCCTGCGGGCCGGCGACGGCGCCTGCAGCAGCGACTGGAAAGACCTGATCGCGGTGCGCCTGCTCCCCGAAAACAACGGCAACCGCCTGGAATTCACCGGCAGCTACAGTGCCCTGTGCGGCGAAAAGACACTTAATCTCGCCCCCCTGCCGGCCGACGCCCAGGCCAGCGGCCTGATCCGCAGCCTGTGGCGCGAACTGGGCGGCACGCTGGGCGGCCAGGTACGTGACGGCATCGTCCCGCTCGGCAGCAAGCTGATCGCCCGCCACGAATCGGCCCCACTCGCCGATGCCGTGCGCGAGATCAACAAGTTCAGCAACAACGTCATGGCCCGCCAGGTTTTCCTGACGCTGGGCAACGAATCTGCGCCAGCCACCGCCGAGCGCTCGCAGCAGCGCATCACCGGCTGGCTGAGCAGCCGCGGCCTGCGTTTTGCCGAACTACAACTGGAAAACGGCTCCGGCCTGTCGCGCAACGAACGGATCAGTGCCGGCAACCTCAACCGACTGCTGCTCGACGCCTGGAACAATCCCCTGATGCCGGAATTCGTCTCCAGCCTGCCCATCGTCGGCCTCGACGGGACGATGAAGAAACGCCTGACCGCATCCGAAGCCAGTGGCCGCGCCCACATCAAGACCGGCACGCTGGATGGCGTCAAGGCGGCGGCCGGCTACGCGCTCGATGCGCAGGGCCGGCATTATGTCGTGACTTTCCTGATCAATCACCCACGGGCCCAGGCCGGCAGCGCGGCGATCGATGCACTGCTGCTCTGGGTGGCGCAGCGGCGGGTCGGCGAAAAACCGCCGGAACTGCTCAACGAATAAGCGCCAGTCTTTGCCGCCCGGAGGCCTCAATCGCCGACCGGTCGGACGCCGGAAAGCGCCAGCCAGCCGCGTACAACGCGGTAGCCGACCCACAGGCCGAGGAGCGGGATCATCACCCAAGCGGCCAGCGGGATACCGATGATGGTCAGCATGACCAGCCCGGAGATCACCAGCCCGAGCAGGGTGAACCAGAAGGTGCGGATCTGCCAGCGGAAGTGGCTTTCCAGCCAGGTGCCGGCGACATCGCTGCGCTTCAGGTAGTTGAGGAAGACGGCGATCAGCGACGGCAGGCCAAAGACGAAACCGCCGGCCACCGTCGCCACCGACGAAGTCACGCCGACGAAGACGGCCACTGCGTGCAGGCCGTAAATGACGTGGGTGAGCTGCACCAGCGACGGGCGCACGCCCTGCAGATCAACGACGGGAACGGGTTCCGGCATGTCTCACTCCTGCTTCAGGTATTTCTGCAAAAACAGCGCCTGCCCGGCCGCCGGATCGAGCACGTAAGGGGCGAAGCCGGCGCGTTCGTAGGAGGCCATGGCCCGCGCGTTGTTCGACAACACTTCCAGGGTCAGCTTGCAGCAGCCGAGTTCGCCGGCCCTTTGCTCGGCCCAGGCAAGCAGGGCCTGGCCGATGCCCTGGGCGCGGCATTCACGGCGCACGACGATGTCGTGGATATTAAGCAAGGGCTTGGCAACGAAGGTCGAGAAGCCGGCGAAGCAGTTGATCAGGCCGACCGCTTGGCCGTCGAGCAGGGCCAGCCCGCCATGGAAATGCGCCACGCCCTTGAGCCCGTCGACCAGCGCTGCCTTGACCTCGGGCTTAAGGCCCTGGCCGCCGCCCATCGGGTCCTGCGCGTAATGTTCGAGCAGCTCGAGCAGGGCCGCGGCATGCGCGGCATCCTCGAGATTCAGTGCAACGACTTGCAGACTCATAAACCCAGACTTCCCCACATTTCATCAATCCGTTGTTTGATTTCGGGCGCCATGACAATCGGCCGCCCCCATTCACGGGCCGTTTCGCCCGGCCATTTATTGGTCGCATCCAGGCCCATCTTGGAACCCAGGCCAGCTACTGGAGAGGCGAAATCGAGATAGTCGATCGGCGTGTTGTCGACCAGCGTCGTATCACGGATCGCATCCATGCGCGTCGTCATCGCCCAGACCACTTCCTTCCAGTCGCGGATATCGATGTCGTCATCGACGACGATGATCGTCTTGGTGTACATGAACTGGCGCAGAAAGCTCCAGATGCCGAACATGATGCGCTTGGCGTGGCCGGGATACTGTTTCTTGATGCTGACGATGGCCATGCGGTAGGAGCAGCCTTCGGGCGGCAGGTAGAAATCGACGATTTCCGGATACTGCTTCTGGAGCAGCGGCACGAACACCTCGTTGAGCGCGACGCCGAGCACGGCCGGCTCGTCGGGCGGTTTGCCGGTGTAGGTGCTGTGGTAGATCGGATTCTTGCGCATGGTCATGCGCTCGATGGTGAATACCGGAAAATTGGCTTGCTCGTTGTAGTAGCCGGTGTGATCGCCGTACGGCCCTTCGAGCGCCATTTCATCGGGGTGAATGACGCCTTCCAGCACAATCTCGGCCGAAGCCGGCACCTGCAGAGAAGACCCCAGGCATTTGACCAGCTCGGTCTTGCCGCCGCGCAACAGGCCGGCGAACTGGTATTCCGACAGCGAATCCGGCACCGGCGTCACCGCCCCCAAAATGGTCGCCGGATCGCAGCCGAGCACGACGGCGACCGGGAAAGGCTGACCGGGATTAGCCAGTTGATGCTCGCGAAAATCCAGCGCCCCGCCGCGATGCGCCAGCCAGCGCATGATCACCTTGTTCGGTCCAAGTACCTGCTGGCGGTAGATGCCGAGATTCTGCCGGTTCTTGTGCGGCCCCTTGGTCACCACCAGGCCCCAGGTGATCAGCGGCGCCACATCGCCCGGCCAGCAATGCTGAATCGGCAATTTGCCGAGATCGACATCCTGGCCCTCCCAGACGATTTCCTGGCAGGGGGCGCTCGACACCGTCTTCGGCGCCATGTTGAGTACCTGTTTCAGAATCGGCAGCTTGTCCCAGGCATCCTTCAAGCCTTTCGGCGGCTCCGGTTCCTTCAAGTAGGCGAGTAGCTTGCCGACCTCGCGCAGCGCCTGTACCGATTCCTCGCCCATGCCCAGCGCCACGCGCTTGGGCGTGCCGAACAGGTTGGCGAGCACCGGGATGGTGTGCCCCTTGGGTTTTTCGAAAAGAATAGCCGGACCTTCGGCACGCAGCACGCGGTCGCAGATTTCAGTCATTTCGAGATGGGTATCGACTTCGACGGCGACGCGTTTCAGTTCGCCGGTCTTTTCCAGTTGCGACATGAAATCGCGCAGATCATGGTATTTCATCAATTCAACCCGCCATAACAGTAGCCACTATTGCCGGACATCAGGTTTCGTCGACAATTTTTTGATAGACGAAGGCGGCCAGCGCCAGGGACATGGCCTGGTCCGGACTGGCGAACTCGATTCCGTAAAGATAGGGCATGCTGGGGTCGGCCTGATCCTGCGTCACCATGCGAATGGTGCTGTCGAAGACCAGATAGGACTGGATGTCATGGGTCAAAATCTTGAATTTGACCCCGATGACATCGCCCTTTTTGCCGAGCGACACCTTGGAGCGCAAGGCGGCACCGCCCATGCTGAGATTGACGATCTTGCCCGAACGGGCCAGGGCTTCGCCTTCACCTTCGCCGGCCAGGGTAATGGCGGCGATCAAGTCGACATCGATGCGCGACCCCTTGCGAATCCCCAAGCCGCGCACCTCCCGCGGGTAGGACAGGTGCAGGTGCGGAAAGGGCACGCTGGTCTGGCGAGCAACCGTAGTCGTAAACGCGTAGGCATTCTGCCCGGAGAAGAAACGGACGATGAAGGATTGCCCATCCTTGAGCATGACGAACTCACCGTCGCTTCCCGGCACGGTAACGATCACCCCGGCATTCTTCAGATAACCGATCAGCTTCACCGCCAACCGGGGCGCCTCGGCCGAACTCTGCATGAGCAGCGTGTCGCCGACGCGAATCTTGGTCGCCTCCAGGGTGGTGAAGGTTTCGCGCGATTGCGTCCCGCTCTCGCTGACACGCGGCTCGGCAATGACCGGACGCTCGCGCAGATTGCGATACAGCCCCCGCTCGACCAGCATCTCGCATTGCCGCATGGTTTCAATGACATAACCGCGTTTCAACAGCAATTTTCGATTGCCGTCATAAAACGGGTAGAGCAAGGGCGTCCCGACCTCTACGTCGCCCGGTCCCACCTTGACATAAGTATCCTGCTCGCCAATCGCCACAATTACTCTCGCAATATCCTGGATAATCTATTTACTTTACCGGAATCCCGACGCAACGCCCGTTTCATCCGAGCCCCCTGCCCAAAACCAGGAAATCGCCAGCGATACCGACAAAAATCGCCAGCCCGGCATAGTTGTTATGGAGAAAGGCCTTGAAGCACGGCATCCGTTGGCGACCGCGAATCCAGGTGTAGTGCACGGTGAAGATGCCGGCCGCGGTAGCCAGGCCGGCAAAGAACAGCCAGCCGAGATGCAGACGGTAACCGACGCCGCCGATAATGACCAGGGTTGCGGCATAGCACAGCATGACCGCCGCCACGTCGAACCGGCCAAAAGTAATGGCCGAAGTCTTGATGCCGATCTTCAGGTCGTCCTCGCGGTCGACCATGGCGTATTCGGTATCGTAGGCGACCGCCCAGAAAATATTGCCCAGGAGCAACCACCAGGCCTCGGCGGGAACGCTGTCGAGGTGCGCGGCATAGGCCATCGGAATGCCGAAACCGAAAGCGATGCCGAGATAGGCCTGGGGAATGGCGAAAAAGCGCTTGGTATACGGATAGCTCGCCGCCAGGAACAGCGCCGGCACGGACAGCCAGATAACCAGCCGATTGCCGAGCAGGAGGACCAAAATGAAGGAGAGCAGGCAAAGCACCGCGAAAAGCAGCAGCGCTTCCCGGCCCGTCACCCGGCCGGCGGTCAGCGGCCGCTCTTTGGTCCGTTCGACATGGCAATCAAAATCGCGATCGGCATAGTCGTTGATGACACAACCGGCCGAGCGCATGAGCACGGTGCCGAGCATGAAAACCCAGACAACGATCCAGTCAGGCCGGCCCAGCGACGACAGCCAGAGCGCCCACAGCGTCGGCCAGAGCAGCAGCAGGATGCCGATCGGCTTATCGAGCCGCATCAGCTTTTCGTAGAGGTCGAGTTTCTCTTTAATGGCAGGCCAGTTCATCGCGCCATTTTACCGGCCGCCGCAGTGATTTCGAACTGGATTCCACCACTGCGGCAAAACTTGGACATACCTTAACGAAGCTCCCCGCGCAGCCCGGCCACCTGCTGCTGCAACATCTCCGCTGTCGCCTCGGCACCCGGCACGGCGGCCCCGACGCGCAAGGCGATGCTGGAGAACACCCCGCGCCGGAAGGGCTTTTTCATCGCCGCGCCGTCGATGCGCGAGAAGAAGCTGCCCCACAGGCCGGACAGCGCCATGGGCACGACCGGCACCGGGTTGTCCTTGAGGATACGGGCGATACCGGAACGGAAGGTCTGCAGCTCGCCGTCCGGCGTCAGCCCGCCTTCCGGGAAGATGGCGACCAGTTCGCCGTTCTGAAGCGCCGCCGCCACTTCGGCGAAGGCCTTTTCCATGAGGACCGGGTCTTCCTTGGCCGAAGCGATGGCAATCGCGCCACTGTGCCGGAAAATGTAGTTGAGCAGCGGGATGCGGAAAATCCGGTGATCCATGACGAAGCGCACCGGGCGCGGCGAACAGCCCATGATGACCAGCGAATCGACAAAACTCACATGGTTGCAGGCGAGCACGGCGGCGCCCTCCTCCGGAATGTGCTCGAGGCCTTCGCTGCGCAGGCGGTAGGCCGCCTTGATGAGCAGCCAGGCCATGAAGCGGATGAGGAATTCCGGCACCAGGCGGTAGATGTAGATCGCCACCAGGCCATTGAGCACGGCCGCGAGGCCGAACAGTTCCGGGATGTTCAGGTGACCGTCGAGCAGGGCACCGGCGGCCAGTGCGCCGCCGACCATGAACAACGCATTGACGATGTTGTTGGCGGCGATGATGCGGGCCCGTTGTTCCGGCGCGCTGCGCACCTGGATCAGGGCGTAGAGCGGCACGATGAAGAAACCGCCGAAGGCGCCGAGCATCACGAGGTCGAAGAGCACACGCCAGACAGCCGGCACGCTGAGGATGCCGAGCAGGCTGTGCGCCGTGACGCCGACCATGCCGACCGGCGAGGCGAAATAGAGGTCAATGCCGAACAGCGTCAAACCGATCGAGCCGAAGGGGACCAGACCGATTTCGACATGCTTGCCGGACATCCGCTCGCAGAGCAGCGAACCGAGGCCGATGCCGACCGTGAAGGTGGCGAGCAGCAGGGTCACCGTCGATTCGTCGCCGCCCAGCACGTTCTTGGCGTAGGCCGGGAACTGCGCGAGGAACAGCGCGCCGTACAGCCAGAACCAGGAAATGCCGAGGATGGACAGGAACACTGAGCGGTTCTGGCTGGCGAAACGGATATTGCGCCAGGTTTCGCTGATCGGGTTGAGGTTGATCTTCAGTTCCGGCACCGGCGCCGGCGCCGTGGGAATGCCACGACTCGCGACATAACCCGCGAAGGCGACGACCAGGCCGCCGAAGGCGATCCAGGCCGGGTGCTCGACCGAGCCGGCGAGCAGGCCGCCGGCCAGCGTGCCGATCAGGATGGAGACAAAGGTACCGGCCTCGATCAGCGCGTTGCCGCCGATCAGCTCATCGGCATGCAGGTGCTGCGGCATGATCGCGTACTTGATCGGCCCGAACAGTGTCGAATGCAGGCCGAGCAGGAACAGCGCCCCCATCAGCACGCGCAGGTCATGCATCGCGAAGCCGACGGCGGCGACGCCCATGATCAGCATTTCCAGCACCTTGACCAGGCGCGCCAGTGTCGCCTTGTCGTACTTGTCGGCCAGTTGCCCGGCGGTCGCCGAAAAGAGGAAGAAAGGCAGCATGAAGATGCCGGCCGCCATGTTGGCCAGCAATTCGGCCTTCATCGTCGTCCATTGTGCCGTCTGGAAAGTCAGCAGGACGACCAGGGCGTTCTTGAACAGGTTGTCGTTGAAGGCCCCGAGAAACTGGGTGACGAAAAAGGGGCCAAAGCGCTTGGTTTTCAGCAGGTGAAACTGGCCGCTCATGATTTTTCTCCATTTTTGGCCTGCGCCCGACGCTGGCGCTTGATGTGCAGACCGCCGAGGCCGAGGAAGGCAAAGAAGCCGCCGAAACCGGCCAGGGCATATTGCGAGGGCAGCGCTTCTTCGGCCGGCGCGGCCGGGTCCTTCATTTCAGCCGGGAAGGGGCGCTCGTCATTGGGGACGATTTTCCAGTCCGCCTTGTCGGCCGGCGTGCGCGCCATGAACTCGTCGAGGGAAGCGACCGGCGCCTGGCCCATGGCCCGCGACGACGGAAATTGCGGAATGCGTACGTAGAGCAGGGCCTCGATATCCTCGGCGAGCATTTTCTCGTAGGGCGTGGCATTGGCCGGATTGGCGACCAGACGCTGCAGGATGTCCTCGCCGGCCGCCGTGAAGGCGATGAAGGGATAGAGATTGGTCTTCTCGGCCGACAGGTAGTCGTAAGCCTTGCGCCCGTGATCCAGGCTACGCTCCTTGACGGCCATGTAGGGCAGCGCCGCGACGGCCTTCAGACGCCCGCCAGGGCCTTGCTCGGGAATGTTCCAGCCGAGCGAGCGCAGGGTTTCGAGATTGATCCCGGCGCAATTCGCCGTCGCGTGGTTGTAGCGGAAATCATGGCGGTAGAAATGGTTGAAGACCCGGCTGATGGCTTCCTGATAGAGCGCCGGGGCGCGGCCATCTTTCAATACGGCGACCAGCATGTAGCTCGGCCGGTACCAGGACTGGCCGCTGTTCAGATCAGTCTGGTAGGCATCCATCGGCAGCGTCGAGGCGATGATGCCCTTCTCGCTGACCGAATCGAGGTTGTAGAAATTATTGACCAGCCAGTCGTCCCATTCGCCATGCGGGCCGAAACGGCCGGTGGCGACGGCGAAATGGCCGCCGTGCGCCTCGTCGTCATCGCCCTGGGCGCCATTGAGGACGAAGGCCATGACCGGCTTGCCGGCCAGCTCCGGCGCTGCCCCGCCCTTGCTCCACAGCAGGCGACTGGCCAGGGGCTGCGCGGCACCGCCGCTCTCGGCGCGGATCAACTGGCTCAGTGACTCATCGGCAGCCAGCGGCTTGGCCGGCACGGCGGCGTTCAGCGCAAAATCCTCGGGCCACAGGGTGCGGGCGACGAAGCGCTCACCCTCTTGGTAGCCGCGCGCCTTGATGCTGCGCCCGGCGAAATACTTGAGGCTGGCGTCGTTGTAATACGAGAGATTGCTGGCGATTTTCGGCACCACGGCAAACGGCAGCTGCTCGCCGGCCACGCCCTGCAGCGCGTCGCCGCCGGCCTTCAGCGCACCGCGCGCCACCTGCGGCGAACCGATCCACACCAGGCTCGGCCGGCTGCCTTCCGGCTTGCCCTGGCGCACCGCATTCCACTGGCGGATATCGTCCTGGGCCCGCAGCTTTGCCTCGAAACCGGCGGCCTGCGCCGTCGGCACGGCAAGCTGATCACCACGGAAATACCACAGGGCCTGCGGCGGCGTCGGGCAGTCGCGGCAATCGCCATTGCTCAGACGAAAATCGGCGGCGCCGTACAGGCCGAGATTTCCGCTCGTCAGCGCGTCGCTGACCGGATTTGCGGCAAAACCCGGGGCGGCCAGCAGGGACAACATCCCGGCCGATAACAGGCGGGAGGCCAGGGGAAGGACAGCTCGCTTCATTGCAGATTTCTCCTTGAACATTTCAATTTTTGTTGTGCGGATACAAAGCCGGCATCAGGCGCGGCGGGCGGCGAAAACGCGCCGGGTCTGGAACACGGTCGGCGCGAAAGCCTGGCCTTGCCAGGCCAGCAGGCGCTTCAGGCTGAAGTCGAAAAGCAGCGGATTGTGCTGGCGCAGGACTTCGAGGTCATTGACCGCGCCGGCCGGCAGCAGCCCGGCCTTGGCCAGACTGGCGGGCGAGGTCAGCGGCACGATGCCGGGCAGCGGATAGTCCGAGCCATGCAGCAGACGGTCGTGCAGATCGCCGCGTTCGAGCAGCGTGCGGATGATCGCCGGCTGGCGGTTGCGCTGGGTAATGGCCGAGATGTCGCCATACAGCAGCCCCTTGGCACACGGCTCGGCCATCAGTTTGAGGAACAGTTCGAAACTGCTGCGCACCTTGCCGTCATCGTCCACATCGCCGCCCAGCGAAGCGCAGTGGGCGACCACCACCTTGACCCCGGCATCGAGTGCCCGGCGCAGGCGCAGCGGGTTGCCGTAAGCCTGGCTGTTGCTGCCCTCGACGGCCTTTTCCTCGCCGCAATGGACGATCAGCGGGGTGCCGCTGGCGGCCAGCGTGCGGTAGAACGCATCGCAACGGGCATCAGCCGGGTCCATGCCCATGGCGGCCGGCAGCCATTTGACGGCGCGCGCGCCGTCGGCGACGGCCTGTTGCAGGTTCTGGACGGCATCGGCCCGATAGGGATGCAACGACGCCACCCATTCGAAACGCGCCGGAAAGTCGCGGGCCAGCTTGGCGGCCCAGGCATTCGGCACGAAAAAGGCGGAATGTTCGGGATGCGCATCGCCCTTGCCGTCGTGAAAGCGCTCGAAGGCGAAGAGCAAGACCTTGAAGCCGGCCGGCATCGCATCGCACAGGTTGAGCAGGCGGGCGACATAGGCCTGATCGACCTTGCCCGGCGCATTGTGGGCGCAACCGGCATTCATGTAGAACAGGCGCTGGGCGTAATTGAGCGGATGCAGCAGCGAGGACAGTTGCGGCCCGACCTCGATGCCGCTGCCGCCGTCCCCCAGACCGGCGAGGTGCACATGGCAATCCCAGACTTCGGCCGGATCGAGCCCGGCCCACGCCTGCTTGAGCCACGGACTGTCGAGCAGCGGGCCGGGAATGGCCGCCCGGCAGCTATTCACCACGACCGGCCGGGCCATGCTCCAGCCGGCCGCCGACAGCGCCGCACCGCCGCCGAGCAGGGCGAGGAAGCGACGACGGTTCATCGACAGGGCCATCAGACAGTCTCCGCCATGCGCTTCAGGGTCACGTAATCGGTCTTGCCCGTGCCGAGCAACGGCAGCGCCTCGACCAGCTGGATCTTGCGCGGCACGGCCAGTTCCGGCATGCCCAGTTCGCGCGCCTTGGCCGACAGTTGTTCGCGGCCGAGCGCCGGGTCGGTGGTGAACAACACCAGGGCTTCGCCCTTGCTCGCATCGGGCTGGCTGGAGGCGGCATGCAGCAGGCTGGGCGAGGCAGCGATGGCAAGCTTTTCGACCACTTCCAGGCTGACCATCTCGCCGGCAATCTTGGCGAAACGCTTGACTCGGCCGACGATCCTGACAAAGCCGTCTTCGTCGATATCGACGACGTCGCCCGTTTCGTACCAGCCTTCGCCGAGATCGGAGACCGGCGGTTGCAGCACGCCCGGCTGGTCGCCCTTGAGATAGCCGGCCATGACGTTGGGACCGCGCACATGCAGGATGCCACCCTTCTCAATGCCCGGCACCGGCACCAGGCGCGATTCGATGCCGGGCAGCAGGTTGCCGACCGTGCCGCTGCGGTAGGCCATCGGCGTATTGACGGCGAGCACCGGCGCCGTTTCGGTCGCCCCGTAGCCTTCAAAAATGCGCAGGCCGAATTTCTCGAACCACAGGTTGCGCACGCCATCCGACAGTTTTTCGGCGCCAGCCACGACGTAGCGCAGGCGGTAGAAATCGTAGGGATGGGCGAACTTGGCGTAATTGCCGAGGAAGGTTGAGGTCCCGAAAAGCACCGTGCAGCCCCGGTCGTAGGCCAGTTCCGGAATCACCCGGTAATGCAGCGGCGAGGGGTAGAGGAAGAGGCTGGCACCATTGAGCACGGGCAGCAGCGCGCCGGCCGTCAGGCCGAAGGAGTGGAAAATCGGCAGCGCGTTGAGCACCTTGTCGTACACCGAGAAATCGATAACCGAACGGATCTGCGCGATATTGGCAAGGATCGCCCGGTGCGACAGGACGACGCCCTTCGGCTTGCCTTCCGAACCCGAGGTAAAGAGCACGACCGCCGCTTCTTCCGGCTCGGTTGGCAGGGCATAGGCGCGCGGGAAGTGGATGGCCCAGAGCATCAGCCAGAGCTTGTCGCCGAGGCCGATGCGTTCGCGGACATCTTCCAGATAGACCAGTTGCACACCCGTCAGCCCGGCCAGCTTGTTGGCCAGCTTGGCCTGTTCGACAAAGGCGCGCGAGGTGATGATGGTCCTGATTTGTGCGGCATCGCAGGCCGTCTGCATGGCATCGACCCCGGCCGTGTAATTGAGCATGGCCGGGATGCGGCGGCGGGCACTCAGGCCGAAGATCAGGCCGAGGGTCGGCACGACATTGGGCAGCAGCAGGCCGAGCTTTTCGCCGGGCGCCGAGAGACGTTCGATCTGGCGGCTCAGGATCAGCGCCATCTTGAGCAGATCGTTGTAGGAGTATTCGACCTGCTTCATGTCCTCGAGCAGGCGGCGCCCCCGGCCGAAAATGCTCATCGCGTCACACAGGGCCGAGTACAGCGTCTGGCTCGGCCGCGAGACAAAGACCATCTCCTGCATCAGCCGGCGCATCGCCTCGCCCGCCTTGTGACGGCGCAGCTTGGCGGAAGCCGCCACGGGCATCGGGAAGCTGCGCTCAGGCAGCACGGTCAGGCGGATTTTCGGGAACAGCACGCGCGGATGCTTGCCGGACAGGCGCGAGAAATAGCTGCGCGAGGCGCCGTCCATGCGCACCGGCACCACCGTCGCGCCAGTCTTGGCGGCAACAAAGGCCGGACCGTCGTACACCTTCATCAGACTGCCGGTCAGCGTGATCCGCCCTTCCGGGAAAATGACCACCGGCCGGCCGGATTCGATCAGGCGAATGACCTTTTTCATGGCCATCGGGCTGGCCGGATCGACCGTCAGGTAATCAACCTGCGAGAGCAGCAGGCGGAAATACCAGCGCTGAGCAATCGCCGTATTGATCACGAAGACCGGATCGATCGGCAGGAACAGACCGATCAGCAAGCCATCAAGAAAGGACTCGTGGTTGGCGACGACGAGCAGCCGCTCATGTTTGAAATCGGCCTCGCGAACATCCAGCTCGAGACGGAACAGCAGGCGGGCCAGGCCGCGCAACAGCGGCCGCAACAGCTTGCGCATCAGGAATTTTCCTTCAGGTAATCGAGAACATTGGTAAAGGTCGCCTCAAGCGACTCACGATTGATCCAGAACCAGACTTCCTTGCCGACCTTCTCGGAAGCCAGCACGCCGGACTCATGGAGTATTTTCAGATGATGCGACACGGTCGACCGGGCGAGCGTCGACACTTCGGCAATCTGCCCGACATTGAGCCGCTCGCCCGGCTCGAACAAGAGCAGCATGCGCTGTCGATGTTCATCGCCGAGGGCGAGGAAAATTCGGGACATTTCCTTCCACTGGGGAGGGATGGCACGGGAATAGTCATTTCTCATGTCGATGATGTTAGTTACATCGATATGTCTTTGTCAAACAATTATTTTTGACAGCGCTTCTTTGCTGAAGGTTGAGGCAGAAAGTGAAAAATCTGCACCTGCGCGGCAGTCACCTTGTCGGCCTTTGCCGCCGTTGGACATGTGCCGCGTGTCGGACAGCGGTCCGCCAGTTACCTGCCGCTCACTGACATTCGCTGTCGAATGGCTGCTTCCTTATCCGACGAACACATGCTTACGACCCAAATGAGAAATTCATTATCTCGGCGATCCAGCGGCAGGTTTCTGATGGAGCAGTCGCTCAGAGAGTGGATTGTCTAAGAGCTTGTCGGTCAAAGCGGCCGATCATGCCTCTGTGATAGCATGGCTGATATCGGCCAAGAGCGGTAATTTATTGCAAAAGATGCTTTCACGGCCCTGACCGTTGCCGGGAAGCGCAAGGATTGACTAGGAGAATTCGTGCCAATATCGCATGCAAGTGAGGAGCTGCAGAGCCTTAGTGCTGGAAAGGAATTGCTATGGCGGCGCTGGGTTGAGGGCGCACCCTTGGTGGCGATATGGGGGCAACAAACCGGCTGGTCGCAGTCTTCTCTCGATCCGGTACTCACACGTGCGCTCGAACATGCCGGTCGTGCCCAAGGGACATCATGGAAGCCACTTCTGACCAACGAGCCTCTGGCCCCGGAGTTTTACAGTTGGCTGGCAGAACGCTTTCGCAATCGGCCAGCATCGCAAGTTGTAGTCGAGGCCACCCGCGCACCGTGGTGTGCGGTGTTTACTTCGTCCATCGATAATGGACTGGCTAACTGCTTGGCTGGGGATGGACGTGAGCCTGATGTTATTCTGCAGGCTGAGCCGCCACCCCGAGTATTGCGCAATACTCGGCGCCCTCTGTTTTATTACCTTTACGGACAGGCGGGCCAGTACGTTGACGAATTGAAGCCACCGGTAAACCGCCAATCATTAGCGCATCGTCGTATGACGCAGGCTTCCGCAATGCTTCGACGCCTCGCAGAGACAGCAACACCCCTAGGCTTAGTCGTTATTGACGGCTACGACGCCGCTACTGATTGGCTACGGGCGGAAGATCTTCTAGCCGCAATTTCGAGCTCGCCTGTCGACGGTGTACTTTGGTGCGGCGCTGAGCCAGCTCTGTCAGACGATGATCAATTCACCTACAACGAACTGGTGCAGAAGGGGGTCATCGTCCGGGAACTCCGCCCTTTGGGCATACTCATTAACGAACTCGTCGCGACCATCAGTGTTCCCGAAATGTCGCACTGGGACGATCCGGAGGTGGTAACGCTAAAAGATGGGCAGAGCGTCAAGACGACACCTAACTTACGCTTAGTGACGCAAGCCTCGACGGTGCTACTCGACGACTCATGGACAGGCATGCTGGACGACTTGTCCCCCACTGAGACTACCTCAGCCTTTGAGGTCTTCCATGCTACACAGGGCAGCTTTCGATCGATAGTTGAGGGCGTGCGTCGCAATTTCGCGTTTGAGCGTTCCTTCGAGACCTTACTCCATAAACGCGTGGATCAAGCTCTCCAGCATCACCATGTCGCATCCGCGATCATCCTTCATGGCCAATCGGGGGTTGGCAAGACTATTGCGTTTGCACGACTTGCCATTCACGCCAGAAAGCAGGGAATCGCCGTTCTCTTTGCCAACCGCCGCGTCCCACAGGCAGTGGATTTGAGCGACTTCCTCACTGCCGTAGATCAAGTTCAGGGAGTTACCCTCCTATTGGTCGACACCATGTCGCCGGTTTCACGCTATGACGATCTACTGCGTGCATTGCGTAGCGTGGGGCATCGCGTCGTAGTGGTGGGCTCGTCTTATCGCTTAGGTTACGAAGGAAAGGCAACTATCCGCTTTGTCGAAGCCAGTGCCCAACTGGAGCCCAACGAACAGACCAAGCTTTTGCAGCTCGCCCAAGATTTTGTCCCGTCCGTGGTGCAAGCAGTAAAGAATGAACAGCACAATGAATACGTGCTGGCAGGCTTCTATCGCCTCTTGCCACATAGCCGTGGTCGCCTATCCGAAGGCCTTGGTAGTGAGGTCGATAGCACGCGTCATGCGCTGCAAAAAAAATCTAGGACGATCCCCCCCCCAATGCTGGGCAGCATCTCGCAGGCCCTCATCAAAGCAGGATATCCAGTCACCAATACGAAGCTTCTACCGGATTCAGCAAAGGGCGATTACGACGAATCACCAGAGGCCCGGATCATTGACCTAGTCATGGTGAGTAGCCGTCTATTTAAGGCGGTACCACTTAGCATTGTGCTACGCGCCGTTGGCTCCGGCCTGTACGCCCAAGGCTCTTACAGCATTGATTCGCTTCTGACGCTAATCCGCGACCAAGACATCTTCCGATGGAGCTATACCGACGAGGAACATAGCGACCTCTTGGTGGAGGCCCGCCTACAGATCGAAGGATATCTTATCTGCAACGCCCGCTTCGGAAGCGCCATTCGGGAAGCTGACGCTATTCGGGTACTAATCGAGGCAGCAACCCGCGCAGGTCCCGAGTCCAGCAGCGAAACATCCTACGTCGCTGAGCTGGTTCACGCCGCTGGTCCCGACGGTCCAGAGGGCGATCGTTATAAAGAAAGCTACGATGTCATTGCTCGCGCACTAACCACTCTGCGCTCCAAGACCGTGCCTAACGCCCGCCTAATGCTTCAAGAGTCCGTGCTTCGTCGGCACTACCTGCGTACCCACAAAAACATAGAACAGTCGTTGAAGGAAGAACTATTGAACGAAGCCGTCAGCGTGGTGGATATGGCGCTGGAAGGCATTTCGAAAAAAGGGGCTCAAGGTATCTTTGCATCGCGCCAAACGATCGACAATCTCTGGAACGAGCGGGCAGCAAGTTACGGCTTTTTTGCCACAGATGAAGCTCAACGTGGCATTGGCGGCAAGGTATGGTCCGCCTACAAAGCGGCGCATGAGGCAGCCACCCTTGCGAAAGCACGACGCGACTCCTCGTTCTCCGTAGACGTCTCCCTCTGGATGCCGATCGGCATCCTCAATGTAGGGAAGACCTTGACTGATGCTCAGCGGCTTGAGATCGCTGCGGATCTGCATTCCTCCCTAGACGGAGTCGATGAAAGCACGCTGGACGACGCGCAAAGGGAGAAGTTCCAAAGCCGGCGGATGGATGCTGGCGAGGCTATTGGCGACACAGTACTGTCCGACGATGCTTTTTCTCAGCTCGACGCGTCGGGTTCGACGGTTGGCTACTTTTTTCGGGCACGCCGCCTTGCACCCGAAATGAAGCTCGACACTGAGCCGACAGCCGAGGATATTGCTAAAGCAAAGGCTTGTATTTCTTACCTACGCTGCCACTACGACAAGATCGCGCAAGATGAACGGTGCTTGCGGTTGCTCTTGGACATGGAGTGGCTAGTCAGGGCCCATCATCGCTTTATGCGCGGCCTACGTCAGCCCTTTCCATGCTCGCCGGAGTTCTGTGCCATGGCCCGTGCGATTGTGGATGATATGGTTGCCCTGGGAGAAGAGAAGTTAGCTACGAAGTACCGTTACCTTCGTGCGGTCACGACTTGGCTGGGCGGTAACGAGAAAGCCAGCAGGGATCAGTGGAACGAACTGGCCTTAGACACGCAGTTCGCAGATTCTCAGCGTGTATCTGCTCGTCATCTGCTCGCCGACAATGTGGGCAATCCCATAAGGTATCGAGGTGTCGTTGAGAAATTGCTTGGCCCAGGACGCTTTCAAGTGCGCGTGGATGGCATTGGGGTTATCGATTTGATAGCTGATTACTTTCCCAACGCCGACTTGGCCGTCGGACGCACGGTCTCCAATTTCTTGATTGCATTCAACTACCGCGGCCCCATCGCCGATCCGGCGGATAGTCCGCGGAGGCTCGGTCGATGAAATTCGAGCTGCTACAGGCTGCAACCAGTCAATTTTCAAGCACGGTTAACGAGGCCCTCGGGCGACCGGTAATCAAGCCGATGACTCTTGAGATCCCAGTCCTGCCGCCGGATGAGCTACATTTTTACCAACTCGTCGTATGGTGCTATGGCTTTTTCTACGAGGCCGCCATAGACGTCCTGAAAGAGTTCAAGGCCCTCATGAGACAAGGATCTCCTGAGCGAACAAATCGGTTTGACCGTGCGTTAAAGATTGTCAATAACCTTCGCACATACAAGGTTCATAATCTTCCAGGTAAGGAAAACGATAACAAGCGGAAGTTGGCAGAGCAATGGATTAGGGACGCTTCCTCTAATGGTCGGGGGATCGCCGGTGCTGTTGAGGAACTTTGCAGGATTACCCTAGAAATGGCTGGTGACCTCAACGACGTTTGGAAGAGCGCAACACAAGACATGGAGGATTTGAAACAGCTTGTCGAGCGCATGGTGATGGTGATTGAAAAAACTTGGCAACCACACGAGCTCGATGCAATTGTCACGGATGTCGCTATCGAGATCGACCTACCAGGCTTCGATGCAAAAGCGTTCCGAGACCTGCATCTTGAAGAATGGCGCAAAACAGCCAACTGCTTCATAGATAGAGAAACAGCGAAAACCGGGCTTCGTCGCCACATCCGCAGCCTGATGCAGAGCAAGTTTGGTAGCAGCTAATCATGAAAGTAACTGATTAGAGAAAGAGACAAATCGCGCAGATTCCCCTGACGACGTGCGACTTTTCTTAGGAGCAGCCCTCTCTGGCTGAGCTGTGCGCTCTCCGAAGCCCGCTTTGGTCCGTGAGGGTGAGGTCACCGATGCGGGAGGCTGCCGTTCAGCAGCTTAAGAATACCTCTGGCAGCAACCGGCCTGATTGCTGACATAGCTTGCCGGCATCCCAACGTCGGCTAAGGCCGACTTGTGTGAATTGGAATTCCGGCTAGCTCTGAGTTCCGAAGTACAGAAACCGTTCAGGTGGTTGCTAGCTGGTCGGTGGCAACCACCGCTGGCGCTATGTCGCGTTCGACCAGCCACGTGGATTTGGACGGATTGGTGCCAAGGTTGCCGCGTGCCGCGCAGTGATTTGGGGCCATCAAGAGGAAACAATAGCCGCTGATCCCGCTGCCCGATTGAATATCCCCATTACCCCCGCCGCACCAGAATCGTTTCCGTCAGTTTCGACAGCGCAACCCGTTGCCGGCCTTGCGCATCGAAGTTTGCCGGGGCAAGCCACTTCCTGAATGCTTCGTCGAGGGCCGGCCATTCCTGGTCGATGGTGGCGTACCAGGCGGTGTCGCGGTTGTGGCCTTTGACCACCGTGGCTTGGCGAAAGATGCCTTCAAACGACAGCCCGAAGCGCTGCGCGGCGGAACGCGAAGGCAGGTTCAGGGCGTTGCATTTCCATTCGTAGCGGCGAAATCCCAGGGCGAAGGCGTTCTTCATCATCAGCCACATGGCTTCGGTGGCGATCGGGGTTTGCTGCATCAGCGGCGAAAAATTGAGATGCCCGACTTCGATCGTGCCGCTCGCCGGGTCGATCCGCAGATAGCTTGCGACGCCGACGGCCTGCTCCGTCGTCGTGTCGACGATGGCGAACAGCAGCGGGTCGGCATGGGCGCTGAAGTGGTCGATCCACTGGCGATAGGCGGCGAGCGAGTCGAAGGGGCCGTAGGGCAGATAGGTCCAGCTTCTGCCCGCGCTATCGAGGGCGTTGGCCGAATATAACGCGGCGGCGTGGCGCGCCGAGTCGAGCGGCTCCAGGCGGCAAAAGCGGCCAGTCATGACTTCGCGGCTGGGGGGCGTAGCCGGTTTCCAGTCCGGTACGGCGAAACCGATGGCTTGTTCGGGTAAGTCGGTGTTGCGCTGCATGTTCAGGCCTGATGGCGTTGCTGGAGGATGCTTCTCAGGCCCGCATCGTGCCGTGAATCATCTGGAATATCAACCGCTCAGTTTTCCCGCATCTGCGCATTGACCGCCAGCAGCCAGTGGTGCAGCGGGTCGTGCAGGTCGCGCTGATGCCAGATGGCGTACATCGGCATGGTCGGGCAGGCGAAGGGCATCGCGGAAACGCAGGTCGGGTTTGTCGGGCGAGGCGAAGATGAGATTTCTCGGCTGGCCTTTGGTCGCCACGTGCAACGAGATCGTTGAGAAGCCCCGGTAGCCGCCCTCTGAACCAGCCTCGCACAGCTCGACGCCGCAACTGCGCAACGACTCGTTGACGCAAGCGACGAAGTGGCGTTGCGCAGCCTCGCCGGGGCGCACGTCGGCCGAAGCCAATCCCTCCAGAAACAGCGCAAAGCGCCGGTCGGAAGCATCATAAGCGCCCAACTGTTCAAACAGCGTTTCGGCTGGGCAGTCCTCCGGATGGCAGTGGACGCGCTGCTGAATTTCCGCGCGCAATCCCGTCGGCTTACCGCCCCTGCTGGTACATCCAGTCATCGGCATCCAAGATCCACGACCGCGCCAGCAGGTCGTCGAGCTTGCGAGCATCCTTTCGGGGTAAAGCTTCCTTAGGAATGAGTACCATGAGCCGGATTTTTCACTTTCTCCGCCATGGCCACAATATTTTGTCGGTTTCGGTGGCTCAGGGTAGGCACAGCGATGACGCGGAAAATGAAAAACAGCTTTTGAACCAATCGCCGTGTTTTCACTAACCGAGTCAAGCTTCTTTGCCGCTTAACTCGCGGACCGCCGTGTTTTTCGGCAGGCCGTTTGGGAACAGGCGAGGCGGGCCAATGGCATTTATTATTTGGCCGCTTCTGGAATAGCCGGCCGCCCCCATTCGTTTACTGCAAGGTCAGCTCCGGCTATTCCAACAAAGAGGTTTCACCATGAAAAATCTGTCTTTTCCCCTCGCCGCATTGCTTTCTTTTGCCACCGTACCGGCTGTCGCAGCCGACCCGACACCGACCGCGCCGCAGGTTGTCGAGGCCATTGAGAGGGTCTTCGGCGCCAGCCCGGGCGAACGTCGCAACCATACCAAGGGCACCTGTGCGGTCGGGGAATTCGTCGGCCGGCAAGAGGCCTCGCGCTACTCGCGCTCGGCGTTGTTCTCCGGTAAGCCAATCGCGGTCATCGCCCGCTTCTCGCTATCCGGCGGCAACCCGCAGGCGTCCGATGGCGCCAAGAGCGCGCGCGGCATGGCACTTGAATTCAAGCTGCCGGCCGGCCAAGTGCAGCATTTCACCATGCTCAACACCCCGGTATTCGGTGCCGCCCACCCCCAGACCTTCTTCGACCTGATGCTGGCAATGCGTCCGGACCCGGCGACCGGCAAGCCCGATCCGGAAAAGCTGCAGGCTTTCAAAGCCAGTCATCCCGACAACCTGGCCCAGGCCGAATACCTGGCCCATAACAACCCGCCGGCCAGTTACGCCAATAGTACGTACTGGGGAATCCACACCTTCAAGTTCGTTGGCAAGAAGAACAAGGTGACCCTGGTCCGTTGGCGCTTCGTGCCACGCGATGGCGAAAAGCGGTTGAGCGACGAGGAACTGCAGAGGGCCGGCCCCTCCTTCTTGGAACAAACGCTGATTCGCCGCACGCAGCAAGGCCCGGCCCGTTGGGACATGCTGCTGAGCCTGGGAAAAGCGGGCGATCCCGAAGACAACCCGACCCTGCTCTGGCCGGCCGAGCGCCAGGAAATCAACGCCGGGACGCTGAGCATTACTGCCGCGACGCCGCAGAAAGGCGCGGCCTGCGAAGCGATCAACTTCGACCCGCTGGTGATGGGCGACGGCATCGCCCCGACCAACGACCCCGTGCTCCAGTTCAGATCGCCGGCCTACGCGGTCTCCTTCGCCAAGCGGCGCAGCGGGCAGTGACTTCGCCCGTCGGGTGACGGGCGGTGTAGAAGCCGCCCGCCAATTTCTTGTTGCGGCGCCGACGCCGCCTGGTCAGACGGCTACAATCGGCAACCATGAGGCGCGCCTTTTTCCCCTTGTCTTCCCCCGCCGGCCACTGGCTCGTCGGCCTGCTGCTCGGTCTGTGGCTGGGCGTGGCCTGGGCCGGCGCCGATATCCGGCTCGGGGTTTTGGCCTGGCTCGGTTCGGAAGAGGCCGAAGTGCAATGGAAACCCCTGGTCCAGGAGTTGGCGCGGCGGCTCCCCGGCCATCGCATCCTGCTTCGCCATTACGACCTGGACGAACTGGCCGGGGCCCTGCAGGCGGGGGAGGTCGAGTTCGTCGTCACCAACCCGGGCCACTACGTGACGCTCGAAGCCGAGCGCGGCATCAGCCGCATCGCCACCCAGGTTTCCGCCGCCTCACAGGACCCGGCCCACGTGGTGGGGTCCGCAGTGGTGGTACGGGCGCAGCGGGACGACCTGCGCCGCCTGGAAGACCTGCGGGGCGGCAGTCTGGCGGCGGTCGCGGCGGATGCCTTCGGCGGCTACCAGTTGATCTGGGCCGAATTGCGACGCCACGGCCTGGATCCGGAGCAGGGACAGCCGAAGCCAGTGTTTACCGGCTTCCCCATGCCGCGGGTGGTAGAAGCCGTACTGCGCGGCGAGACCGACGCCGGCGTATTGCGGGCCTGCCTGTTGGAGCGCCTGGAACGGAACGGCGTGGTGCCGCCGGGCCAGCTACGGGTGCTTTCGCCGCGACCCGAGGTTGGTCACTGTGGCGTCACGTCGGCGCTCTATCCGGGCTGGGCCTTCGCTGCCGCCCGCGGGACCGACCCGGCCCTCGCCCGGGCGGTGTTGCTCGTTCTCCTCTCCCTGCCCCCGGACGAGGCAGGGCAGGCCTGGAGCGTACCGGCCGACTACCATCCGGTGCACGAGCTGTTCCGCGAACTGCAGATCGGTCCCTACGCCTTCCTGCGGCAGACCGGCTGGGATTCCCTCTGGCGCCGCTACTGGCCCTGGGGCGCCGGGCTGCTGCTGATCCTGCTGGTCTGGGGCATGTATACCCTGCGCGTCGAGCATCTGGTGCAGCGCCGGACCCGGGAACTGAGTTCGGCCCTGGCCGAGAGCCAGCGGCTGGAAGCGCGGATCGTGGCCGGCCAGGAACAGATGGATCACCTCTCCCGCCTCTCCATTCTCGGCGAACTGGCCGGCACCCTGGCCCACGAACTGAACCAGCCCCTGGCGGCGATCAGCAATTACGCCCGCAGCCTGCTGCGCCGGCAACAGGGCGGCATTCTCTCGGAGCAGGCCCTGCACCAGGCCGCAGAAGAAATCGCCAGCGAATCGGAACGGGCGGCCGGCATCCTCGGCGGCATCCGGGCCTTCGCCCGCAAGCGCAACCGGGTCCGCGAGCGTTGCGACCTGGCCGAGCTGGTCCGGGAAACCGGCGCCCTGCTCCGTGGCATGCAGGCCCGGGCCCCGGCCATCGCCCTGGAAGACGAGCGGCCAGCGAGCGGGCGGTGGGTGCTGGCCGACCCCTTGCAACTGCAGCAGGTGCTCCTCAATCTTTTCAAGAACGCCTGGGATGCCCAGCAGGCCGTCGCCAGCGAGGCGCCCATCGGCGTGCACCTGACGGCCGGGGCGGGGCGTTGCGTGGTCGCCGTGCGCGACCACGGCGGCGGCCTCAGCGGCGAACTCCGGCAGCACCTCTGCGAACCTTTTTTCACCACCAAGCCCGACGGCCTGGGTCTTGGGCTGTCCATCTGCAAGACCATTATCGAAGCCCACGGCGGCGAACTGGAGGCCACCGAGCCCGCCGCAGGGCCGGGCCTGGTCATGCGCTTTTCGCTGCCCTTGGCCGGGGCGGACGAGACGGATCCACCATGAAACAAGAAAACGCACGTGAACCGCAGAGACGCAGAGATGCGAAGAAAACAAAGGCTGGCCCGGATTCTTCGGCACACCTTCTGGGGGCGATGAAAAAACGCCGCACGCCCCTGTTTTCACGTTCTTCTCTGCGCCTTTGCCCCTCTCCGGTGAGGTTTTCAGGATGAATACGACGGTCCTGACTCCGGTCATCCACGTGGTGGACGACGAAGCCCCGTTTCGCCGCTCCCTGCTTTTCCTGCTCGAATCGGTCGGCTGGCAGGCGGTCGGGCACGAATCGGGCGAAGCCTTCCTGGCCGCGGCGCCGGTCTTTCCGCCGGGTGGCGGCTGTCTGGTGCTGGACATCCGCATGCCCCGCCTCAGCGGCCCGCAACTGCAACGCCGCCTGCAGGCCGCCGCTTCGCCGTTTCCCATCATTTTCATGACCGGCCACGGCGATGTCGAACTGGCGGTACAGGCCATGAAAGACGGGGCCGTCGATTTCCTGCCCAAACCGTTCAAGGACCAGTTGTTCCTCGACACCGTGGAGCGCGCCGTACAGCTAAGTCTGGAGCGTTACGCCGCCAGCCGCCGCCACCAGGAAGCGGCGCAATGCCTGGCCCGCCTTTCGGCCCGGGAGCGGGAAGTGGCGCGGCTCCTGGCCCTCGGCCAGGCCAACAAGGAAGTGGCGCGGCAGCTCGGCATCAGCGAAAACACGGTGCATGTGCATCGCCAGCATGTCATGGAAAAAACCGGCACCGGTAGCGCCGCCGAACTGGCCCGCCTGATCCTGCGCGCCGACCCGGCCGGGCTGGATTGAGGCGGGGCGATCAACAAACCCAGAAAACGCAATTGAACCGCCGAGACGCGGAGATGCAGAGGAAAAACCGAAGGCTTGCCGGGATGATTCGGCGCGCCTTTTGGGTGAGTTGCAAAAGCGATGCAACCCACTGTTTTCACGTTTTTCGCAGCTTCCTTGCGACTCTGCGGTAAGGTTTTTGGATAAAAATCGCCACCGCCGGGATGGCGAGCGCCGGCAATAGTCACTTTCGATTACCTCCCTAGCCGGATGTCCGAATGGTCGCCTCCAACGCAACTCCCTAGACTGGCTCCCAAACAGATCAAAATCAGGGAGTCGCCTCATGAAAGCAATCATATCCCCGCCCGCCGGGGCTTTCTGTCGGTCAGCAAGCACCGCCCTCGGGCCCCTGCTGCGCGCGGCCGCCACCATCCTTTGCGGCCTCCTGATCGCGGCCGGACCGGCGCGGGCCGCGCCGGCAGCGGCGGCCGAGGCGCAAATGGTCCGGGGCGAATACCTGGCCCGAGTGGGTGACTGCATCGCCTGCCACTCGGCGGAGAACGGCAAGCCGATGGCTGGCGGCCGCCAACTGGCCACCCCCTTCGGCGTTCTTTACTCGACCAATATCACGCCGGACCGGGAAACCGGCATCGGCGGCTACCGTTTCGAGCAGTTCGAACGGGCCATGCGCCAGGGCGTTGCCGCCGACGGCCACAACCTCTACCCGGCCATGCCCTATCCCTCCTACGCCAAGATGACGGGGGAGGACATGCAGGCCCTTTACGCTTACCTGATGCAGGGCCTGGCCCCGGTGCAGCAGGCCAACCGACCGCCCGCCATGCGCTGGCCGTTCAACCAGCGCTGGGGCCTGGCCCTGTGGAACTGGGCCTTCCTCGACGCCACGCCCTTCCAGCCCAATGCCGAGAAGGACGCCACCTGGAACCGGGGCGCCTACCTGGTCCAGGGCCTGGGCCACTGCGGCGCCTGCCATACCCCGCGCGGCATGGCCTTCCAGGAAAAGGCCATGAGTGAGGCCGGCAACGCGGGCCAGCACTTTCTGGCCGGGGAGACCGTCGAATCCTGGCGCGCCCTGAGCCTGCGCGGTCTATGGACGGTGGAGGACACCGCCCTCTTCCTGAAAAGCGGGCAGAACCGCTTTGCCACCGCCGCCGGCAACATGGCCGAGGTCATCCATCACAGCACCCAGCACGTCAAGGATGACGACCTGCGGGCCATCGCCACCTACCTCAAATCCCTGCCCCCGGGCCGGCACGAGTTGCCGGCGCCGGCCTTGCCCCGCGCCCAAGCCGGCCAGGTGCCGGACAATCTCTTCAGCAGCCGCGGTGGCCTCGCCTATGTGCAGTTCTGCGCTGACTGCCACCGCCAGGACGGCAGTGGCGTGAACAAGATCTTCCCGCCCCTGGCCCACAACCCGGCGGTGACGGCAAATGACCCGGCAACCCTCGTGCACATCACCCTGACCGGCTGGCAGACCGCCGCCACGGCGGCCCATCCCCGGGTGTTCACCATGCCCGGCTTCGCCCGCCTGAAGGACCAGGAACTGGCCGAGATCATTACCTTCGTGCGAGCCAGTTGGGGCAACGGCGGCCAGCCGGTGAGCGCTTCCCAGGTGAAAAGGATGCGGGCCGAACTGGCCCCCAAGAGCCCGGACTCCGCCAGCTTTGAAACGCCACGTCTGGCCGACATGCTGGCTCGGCCCAATGCCGGGCAACTGGTGCGCGGCATGCGCCTGCACCTGGAGACCAAGGAGCTGTTGCCCGACCACGTTGGCGACCAACTCAACTGCACCAGTTGTCACCTCAATGCCGGCACCGTTGCCGACGGCTCGCCCTTCGTCGGCGTCTCCGCCTTCTTCCCCGCCTACGCCCCGCGGGCCGGCCGCATCATCAACCTGGAGGACCGCATCAACGGCTGCTTCAAGCGCTCGATGAACGGCAAGCCCCTGGCCGTCGAATCGCCTGACATGAAGGCCATGGTCGCCTACTTCGACTGGATGAAGCGCGCCACCAAGCCCGAGGACAAGGTGCCCGGTCGCGGCATCGGCAAGATCGACCGCGCCATCGTCCCCGACCCGGCGAGCGGCAAAAAAATCTACGCCGAGCAGTGCGCCGTCTGTCACGGCGAAAACGGCGCGGGCCTGAAGAGCGCCGACGGCCGCCTGCTCTACCCGCCGCTGTGGGGCGATCAGTCCTTCAACATCGGCGCCGGCATGGCCCGCACCTACACCGCCGCCGCCTTCGTCAAACGCAACATGCCGATCGCTTTCCACGGCACCTTCCCGCTCGGCCAGGGCGGCCTCTCCGACCAGCAGGCGGTCGATGTGGCCGAGTACTTCAGTCACCAGCCCCGCCCGGACTTCCCGGAAAAAGTGAAGGACTGGCCGAAAGACAAGAAGCCGGCGGATGCCCGCTATTGAGTTCAATCGACCGGTCGCCTACGGCCACCGCCCCTTTCTCCCGGGGCGGTTTTTTCCTTGCATCGTTCCCGGGAGGATCGCCGAACCCGCCTGAATAGAAGAGGGCGCCCAAACCGCCCCTGTTTGACCCGGTCCCAACCTAAAGAGAGGAGTCTTTCGTGCACTACATACCCGTCATCGCCTTACTGTTACCGCTCCTGGCCCACGCCGCCGACGGCCAAAGCATCATGCAAAAGGGCGGCGCCAATCCCGCCGCGCTCCCCTGCATCTCCTGCCACGGCACCGACGGCAAGGGCCTGGCCGCTGCCGGCTTTCCCCGTCTGGCCGGCCTGCCCGAGGCCTACATCGGCAAGCAGTTGGCCGACCTCAAGGCCGGTCGCCGGGAAAACCCGGTGATGCAGCCCATCGCCCAGTCCCTCAGCGACGAAGAAATGGCGGCCGTGGCCAAGGCCTATGCCGAGTTGCCCAAGGTCAACGTCAAGGCCGGACCGCTCGAGCGGCCGCAGCCCGGCAGCGGCGCCTGGCTCGCCCTGCGCGGGGCCTGGGAGCGCAACATCCCGGAATGCACCCTGTGCCACGGCCCGGCAGGCGTCGGCGTCGGCACGGCCTTCCCGCCCCTGGCCGGCCAATCGGCGCTCTATATCGAAAACCAGTTGCTGGCCTGGCGCGGCAGCACGGCCCGGCCGGCGACCCGCCACAGCAAGGCGGTGGCTGCTGTACCGCCCTCCCGCCGCAACGACCCGAACGGCCTGATGCAGCACATCGCCGCCGACCTCAGCGCTGCCGAAATCAAGCGGGTAGCCGAGTATTTCGCCGGCCTCGGAGAATCCCAGGAAGCCTTCGACGAAAGCCAGCACCGTCTGCGCTAAGCCCAACTTCCGCCATCGACTTAAAGGATTCCAGCCATGCAAACGACCATTTTCCGACTGCTGCCCCTCCTCCTCGCCCTCGGCCTGGGCCCGACCCTGGCCGCCGACGCCCCCTCCAACCCGCGCCTCGACGACCAGAGCCAACTGACCAAGGCCCCGAGCAAAGCGGCCGGCCAGACGTACTTCCAGCCCCCGTCCGACAGCGAAATCCCGAACAACGCGTTCGGCGAGCAGGTACGCCGCGGCCAGGACATCTTCATGAACACCAAGGCCCTGGCCCCCGACTACGTGGGCAACGAAATGAACTGCGGGAACTGCCACATCGACCGGGGTCGCAAAGCCAACTCCGCCCCCCTGTGGGCGGCCTATCCGATGTATCCGGCCTACCGCAAGAAAAACAACAAGGTGAATACCTTTGCCGAGCGCATGCAGGGCTGCTTCCAGTTCAGCATGAACGGCAAGGCGCCGACTGCGGACAGCGAAATCCTCAGTGCCCTGACCACCTATGCCTACTGGCTGTCTACCGGCGCCCCCACCGGCAAGGCCCTGCCCGGCCGCGGTTTCGACGAGCCGCTGCCGCCCAAGGGCGGCTACGACATTGCCCGCGGCCAGGCGGTCTATGAAAAGCAGTGCGTCATCTGCCACGGCGACGACGGGGCGGGCAAGAAAGTGGGCGTCACCGCCGTCTTTCCCGCCCTCTGGGGCAAAGATTCCTACAACTGGGGGGCCGGCATGCATCGCATCAACACCGCCGCCGGTTTCATCCAGCACAACATGCCGCTGGGCCGCGGCGAAACCCTCTCCGATCGCGAAGCCTGGGACGTCGCCGCCTACATCAACTCGCACGAACGGCCGCAGGACCCGCGCCTGGTAAACGGCAGCATCGACGAGACCCGCAAACGCTACCACGCCGACGACGGCGTCAATCTCTACGGCCTGGAGGTCAATGGCCGGAAGCTTGGACAGGGCACGCCGTAGGCGGCGCCACCAGGTCTCCGGAGGGTACTAACCCGGAGGCCTGGTCTGGCGGTTGGTTTTTTCTTGACGCAGTCGGCCAAACTTTCCGGAATGGCATCGGCCTATCGGTTGTCCAAGCCTTGGGCAGTGCGCTCTGCCCGGCGGCGGTTCGGCGCCCATGACCAGGGGAGGAAACGATGCGGGAAGATCTGCGCCAGTCCTGTCGCTGCGACGAAGCCGCCAGTGTGGCCAGGCTGGCGGCCGAATTGGCCGGCCTGGCGTATGACCGCGCGGCGGTCGATCGCCAGGCCCGCGAACTGGTCGCCGCGGTGCGCCGACAACGGCGCGGGGCGAGCGGCGTCGATCACCTGATGCACGAGTTTTCCCTCTCCAGCCAGGAGGGCGTCGCCTTGATGTGCCTCGCCGAAGCGCTGCTGCGCATTCCCGACCAGGCCACGGCCGACCGCCTGATTCGCGACAAGATCAGCCGCGGCGACTGGAAGTCGCATCTCGGCAGCAGTTCCTCGCTCTTCGTCAATGCCGCCGCCTGGGGCTTGCTGCTGACCGGTAAGCTGGTCGCCATGCATAACCATGCGGCCCTCAGCGGCGCCTTGAGCCAGTTGATCGCCAAGGGCGGCGAACCGCTGATTCGCCAGGGCGTCGATTTTGCGATGCGCCTGCTCGGCCAGCAATTCGTCATCGGCGAGACCATTGAGGCGGCGTTGCAGCGCTCGCGCGCCAACGAACGGCGCGGCTATCGCCACTCCTTCGACATGCTCGGCGAAGCGGCGCTCACCGCGAGCGATGCCGAGCGTTACTGCGCGGCTTACGCCCGGGCCATTGACGCCGTCGGCCGGGCCAATGCCGGGCGCGGCGTCCTGGCCGGGCCCGGCATTTCGCTGAAGCTTTCCGCCCTCCACCCGCGTTACTCGCGCGGCCAACGCCAGCGTGTCATGGCGGAACTGTTGCCCCGCCTCAAGGGCTTGCTCTGGCTGGCCAAAGGCTACGCCATCGGGATCAACATCGACGCCGAAGAAGCCGACCGCCTGGAACTTTCGCTCGACCTATTCGAAACGCTGGCGGCCGACCCCGAACTGGCCGCCTGGCCGGGCCTCGGCTTCGTCGTCCAGGCCTACCAGAAGCGCGCCCCCGCGGTGATCGACCGGCTGGTCGATCTGGCCCGTGGCAGCGGCCGTCGCCTGCTCCTCCGCCTGGTCAAGGGGGCCTACTGGGACAGTGAAATCAAGCGGGCCCAGGTCGATGGTCTGAGCGACTATCCCGTCTATACGCGCAAGGCCCACACCGACCTCTCCTACCTGGTCTGCGCCAGCCGCATGCTGGCGGCACCGGATGCGCTCTACGGGCAATTTGCCACCCACAACGCCCATACCCTGGCCAGCGTCTGCCAGATGGCCCGCGCCGCCGGCGTCGAGGACTACGAATTCCAGTGTCTGCACGGCATGGGCGAGGGGCTTTACGACAACGTCGTCGGCCCCGGCCAGTTCGACCGCCACTGCCGGATCTACGCCCCGGTCGGCAGCCACCGGACGCTGCTCCCCTACCTGGTCCGCCGCTTGCTGGAAAACGGCGCCAACAGCTCCTTTGTGAACCGGCTGGTCGATTCCGCCGTGGCCATCGACGAACTGGTCGAAGATCCGCTGACCACCGTGCGCCGCACCGGCGGCCGGCGCCACCCGGCAATTCCGCTGCCCGCCGAGTTGTACGGCAACGCGCGGCGCAACTCGGCCGGCCTCGATCTGGCCGACGAAGGCACCATCGCCGAACTGGAAGACGCCCTCGCGCCACTGGCGGCGCGCCAGTGGTCGGCGGCGCCGCTGGTGCCGGGCAGCGCTGCGGCACACGGCGCGGCGAGCCCCATAGTCAACCCGGCGCAGCCCGGGGAAAGGGTCGGCACGGTGTACGAAGCCTCGCCGGCGGTGATCGAGCTGGCCCTGAAAAATGCCGCCGCGGTCGCCCAGGAGTGGCATCAAACCGCGCCGGTGGAACGGGCTGCCGCCCTGTTGCGGGCCGCCGACCTGCTGCAGGAAGAGCGCTGGCAAATCATCAGCCTCTGCCTGCGCGAAGCCGGCAAGACCTGGCCCAACGCCGTGGCCGAAGTGCGCGAAGCGGTCGATTTCTGTCGCTACTACGCCCAACAGTTGGCGAGCGCCGCTTTCCGCCGCCCGGAGCAAGCGCCCGGGCCGGTGCTTTGCATCAGTCCGTGGAATTTCCCGCTGGCCATCTTCATCGGCCAGGTCAGCGCCGCGCTGGCCGCCGGCAGCCCGGTGCTCGCCAAGCCGGCCGAACAGACGCCGCTCGTCGCCCATCTGGCGGTGAGTCTGCTGCACCGGGCGGGCATTCCGCCCCGGGTTCTGCAATTCCTCCCCGGCCGCGGCGAGACGGTGGGCGCCCAGTTGACCGCCGACCCGCGCGTGCGCGGTGTCGTGTTCACCGGCTCGGCTGACGTCGCCCACTTGATCAACCGCAGCATCGCCCGCCGCGACGGCGTCCGCCTGATCGCCGAAACCGGCGGCCAGAACGCCATGCTCGTCGACTCCTCGGCGCTCCCCGAGCAGGTGGTGCAGGACGTCCTGCTCTCCGCCTTCGACAGCGCCGGCCAGCGCTGCTCGGCCCTGCGCGTGCTCTGCCTGCAGGAAGAAATCGCCGGACCGTTGATCGCCATGCTCAAAGAAGCCATGGCCGAACTGGCCGTCGGCATGCCGAACCACCTGGCCACCGACATCGGGCCGCTGATCGACGAGGCGGCGCGGGCCAAACTGGTCGCCCACCTCGCCCGCCTGAAAAAACTGGGCCGCCCGATCGTTCAATTGCCCTTGCCGGAGAGCTGCGCCGACGGCTATTTTTTCCCGCCCACCCTGGTCGAAATCGCCGCCCTCGACGACTTGCATGGCGAAGTTTTCGGCCCGGTCCTCCATATTCTGCGCTTTGCCGCCGACCAATTGCCGGCCCTGCTCGAGGCCATCAACGCCACCGGCTATGGCCTGACCCTCGGCCTGCACAGCCGGATCGACGAAACCCTTGGCCTGGTCAGCGAACGGGCCCGGGTCGGCAACCTCTACGTCAATCGCAACATGATCGGCGCCGTCGTCGGCGTCCAGCCGTTTGGCGGCGAAGGCTTGTCGGGCACCGGCCCGAAAGCCGGCGGAGCGCTCTACCTGCCGCGCCTGACCGGCGCCCGGCAAGTCACGCCGGCCATGCTCGGGGCGCCGTGCCGCCAGCCCTTGCCGAGCGCCCTGAGCGCCCTGCTCGCTTGGGCCACGGCGCAGCATAACCAGGCGCTGGCCGAGTTGTGCTCGAACTGTGCCGAGCATAGCCTGCTTGCCGTCTGCCTCGAGCTGCCCGGCCCGACCGGCGAACGCAATACCCTGAGCTTCGCGCCGCGCGGCCGTCTACTTTGTCTTGGGGGCGACGGCCCCGCCTTGTTCCGCCAGTTGGCGGCCGTTTTCGCTACCGGCAACCAGGCCGTCGCAGCGGATGGCCCGGGCCTGCGCCAGGCGCTGGCCAGCCTGCCGCCGAACCTGGCCGCCCAGATCGAACTGCGGCAACCCGGCGACTACGCGGGACTGGCCGGCGTTTTGTCGGCGGCCACCGATAATATGGCGCTCGGCCAACAACTGGCGGCGCAAAGGGGGGCGTTGATCCCCCTTTTCGTGGCGGACGAAACGCCCCCGCATTACCCGCTCTACCGAATGCTGGCCGAGCGCGTGTGCAGCGTAAACAGCGCTGCCGCCGGCGGCAACCCCGGCTTGATGACGCTGGCCGGCTGAATTGGCCGCGACGCCGCGCGGCGCGATCAGACGAGCGACCGTCGTTACAAACCGACACTATCAAAGCGGCGGGCCGGGACCTATGATGATCTTTCAGTCCCCCCGGGCGTCGGCAATATTTTGGGGGCGGCAACAGACCACAAATGACTGGAGACAAAGATGCAAACCCCAACCATCGACCGGCGGCAGCAGCAGCGCCACCAGACCCAGCAGCAACCCCAGCAGACAGCCAGCCTCCTGACCCGGACGCGCCCCTCGAATACCGCCGGAGAAGCCTGGCAAACCTTGGCCCAGGCCCAGGCCAAAGTTCAATCCGGCGGCCTTTGATCGCCGGCCGGCGGCCCGACCTTGGCTAGCGCTTCAGAGGCAGGCGCAAGTACGCGGCGCGCCGACTCCTTCGTCCAGCTTGCGGTTTGCATAGCGCATGGCACGCGCCATGGTCAGCGTGTCCTGCATGGCGATGAAGCGGTCGGCAAGGTTGAAAATTTCGCGCAACACAACGCCTTCGCTCGCCAGCGGCGGCCGCTCCTGGGCAATCAGTTGCAGGACGATCTCCTGCGCCGCCGCGAAATGGGGCTGTAAATCAGGACGCCGGAGCAGTAAGGCCAAGACCTCCGAAAAATCAAAAAAACCGGCCACTGAGCAGGTGTAATGCAGGGCGTACTGCTGGCCGAGCAGCATCTGCAAATGCAGGCGCGGCCCGATCAGAAAATCGACCTTTTCTTTAGGCGTCAGCGGCCGGGCAATGGGCCGGATGACTCTCTTGCATTTCTTTCGCATGGTTGGTGGTGTCCGCGGCTACCCGCTATCACCAAAGCATCGAATGTGCCCGGACCGCACTATGCTGACCGGGCATTCGCCACCCCTTCGACAGCCAACACCTGCCATTAATATTCAATGCCTTAGGTCGCGCCCACGACCACAGCCCGGCTTCTCGGCCAAGATGGTTTGGCAAAAAATCCCGGTCCCCCCCTTTCCCGGGGGGAGAAATGCCCCACTCGTCAGGCCCCCTTTAATCGCCGCCGCAATTCGCGGCCGGGGCCATGCGGTACTGCGCGCCCGAGCCGGCTACCACTTGCCTTCAAGGGCCAGCATCACCGTCCGCACGCCGAGACCGGTGCTGTTCAGCGCCCAGTTGGAGCCGGCGAAAGAGGCCTCCTGCTGCTGGCGGGTCCGAGTTTGCAGCAGGTTCTGCAGCGACAGGCGCAGGTTGAATTTCGGGCTCAGGCGCTGCACCACATAGGCGTCGAGCATGGTCCGGTCGCGCGTCACCGAGCGCTGCTCGCTGGCGATTTCGGTGACGACGCGGCTGAAGTACTGCACCGAGGTGCCGAAACTCAGTTCGCCCAGGGTCTGGTCGTAGCCGGCGCTGAGCTGGTAGCGCGGCGTTTCGCGGGCTGAGCGGGTGATGCCCAGGCGTTGATCGTCAACCTCGCTGCGCGGCACCGTCAGATGCGCCCGGAAGGTGGCACCACGCCAGCCCAGGCTGTCGGCGCGCAATTTGCCGTCGAGTTCGACGCCCCAGTGGCGCGCCGTGCCTTCGTTCCACGGGCGCTCGACCCAGCGGGCACCTTCCTGCTGCGTACGCCGCTCAATGAAATCCTCGGTTTGTCGGGCATAGACATTGAGTCCGATGACGCCAGCCTCGCCGGGCAGATAGTGCTCCAGCACCGCCTCGAAATTGACGCTGCGCTCGGCCTTGAGATTCGGGTTGCCGCGCCGGTCGGGTTCCAGCGGCGTATTGCTGCTGACGCTGAAGACCGGCTGATTGAGCAGCTCTTCCAGCTTCGGGGCCTTGATGCCGGCCCCCAGCGAAGTGCGGAAAACCCAGCGCTGGACCGGTTCCCAGCGCAGTGCCAGGGAGGGCAGCAGTTCGTTGTATTGCCGGCCCTGGCCGTCGGCTGAGTAGCGGATGGATTCGCCGCGCAGGCCACCGGTCACGGTGGTTGCTGTATTCGGGCTCCATTCGTCCTGCACCCAGGCCGTCCATTGGCGGTCCCAGCCGCTGTGCGATTCGTTGCCAGTCGTGCCGTGCAGGCTGTCGTCGCGCTGATGCTCGGCTTCCTCGACCGCCATCGCCAGCAGATGCTGGCCGAAGGGCCGGTCGGCGCGCAGGCTGGCGTTGAGGTCGGATTCGGTACGCTTGCGTTCTTCGACACTGCGCGTCGGCAGACCACCGAAACCCTGAAAATCGCGCTTCATGTCAGCCTTGCGCTCGCCATCGGACCAGGCCAGGCGGCCGGAATACTTGGTGCCGTCGCGCAGGATCTCGCCATCGACGCGCAAGCGATTGAAGGCCGTGCGGTTCGTTTCGTCGTCGTGGCGCGCCCCGCCATTGGCCGGCGCGGCCAGGTCGCGGCGCGTCATGTCATTGATCAGATGGCCGTAGGCGCGGAACAGGCTGGGCGCCACGGTCAGGCTGTCGCTACCCGACTTCCAGGAGAGGCGCGGCGAGAAGACGAATTCGTTGATCCTGGTCCGGCCACTTTCCTTGTCAACCTGATTGGTGCCGGTGCCGTCGCGGCGTTCCACTTCCCGCCCGGACGGCATGTCGTGATGATTGATAGTGAGCGGCAGCATCCAGGAAAAGCCGTTGTCGCCGCCCCCTTTCGTGAAGCTGAACTGGGTGTTGGGTTCGTCGTTGCGCAGGCCGATGGCCGCCTTGAGCGCCGTCGATTCCTTCGAGCGCGCCTTCTTGAAGACCAGATTCACGGTGAGCGGCGCACTGCCGCCGAATTCGGCCGAGGCACCGCGGATGATCTCGACCCGTTCCAGTTCGGTAGACGGCAGGCGGCCGACCATGGCCTGCGCCATGCGCGCATTGCCGGCCACGCGCTCGCCGTCGATGTACATCTGCACCGAATCGCGCGTCATGCCGCGCGCCTTCATCGCCATCGAGCCATCGGCGCCCGGTGCGCCGGCATCGACGCCGGGCAGTTTGCTCATCACGTCGCTGACCGTCAGCGCCCCCATGTTCTCGATGTCCTTGCTGCCGATGATGACTTTTTGCGTCGCTGCTTCACGGCGCTCGGTGACCTCGCCACCGCTCGCCGTGACCTGCACTTCGGCGAGGACTTTTTCTTCGGCATGCGCACCCCAGGCGGCGCTCAGGGAAAGGATCAGGGGAAGGTAATGCTGTCGTTTCATGGCGTTCGCCGTCAGAAGAGGAAAGTTAGTTGGCGCAGGCCAACCAGGATTAGCAGGCCGGCGCTCAACCACTCGATGCGCGGCAACCAGGGGCCGAGCTGCTCGCGCAGGCGCCGACCGAAATAGGCAACGCCCAGGCCATAGACCAGCGAGGGCACAACAATCGCACCGAGGCCGAAAGCGCCGGCCAGCAACAAGCCACTGGCCGCGCCGCCGGAAGCGGCGGCGGAAAAGAGGACGACCCCGAGAGGCCCGCAAGGCGTCAGCGCCATGCCGACGCCCATCAGGAACAGCCCGCCCGGCAGCAAGGTCCGCGCTTGCTGGCCGACGTCGAAACGGCGCAGCGGCACCGCCTCGCCCGCCGGCCCGGCGGCTACCATGGCGCAGGCCGGGCGGCCCCGACGCAGCAGTGAAACGCCCACCATCAGCGCCGCCGCGCCGATCAGCAAATGTAGCGAGGACGAGACAGCCATGCCCTCCTTGGCGTAATGCCCGACCCAGCCGGCCAGCCCGCCGAACGCGGCATAGCCGGCGAGGCGCCCGAGCGACAGCGGCAACACCACGCGCCACGAGCGCCGCCAACTGAAATCGCGGGCCAGGAAGACCGGCCCGAGGTAAGGCAGGCAGCTGACCAGACACGGCCCCAAGCCGTAGACCAGCCCGAGCGCGAAAGCCATGGGCAGGCCGACGATGGTTTCCGCATCCATCATCCGGCGTTCTCTTCCAGCCAGTCGTTACGCGCCAGGATGGCGGCACCGAAGGCCGTCGTCGTCTGCGGGTATTCCGGGACCAGCAGTTCGCGCCCCAGTTCGTCCTGGATGGCGGCGACCAGGCCCTTGTTGAGGGCCGGGCCACCGTCGAAATAGACGCGATCCTCGACGCCGACGCGCTTGGCCAGACGCACCGTGCGCGAGGCAATCGAGTAGTGAATGCCGGCGATGATTTCCGACTTGCCGTGACCGTTGGCCAGCAGGCCGATGATTTCCGATTCGGCAAAGACCGTGCAGGTGCTGTTGATGTTGAGCGGCGCCTTGTCACCCCGGAAGTGGTAGTCGCCCAGCTCTTCCAGGTCGAGTTCGAGGTTGCGCGCCGCGACATCGAGGAACCGGCCGGTACCGGCGGCGCACTTGTCGTTCATGGCAAAGTTTTCGACATTGCCGGTCGGGTCGATGCGGATGGCCTTCGAATCCTGGCCGCCGATGTTGATGATGGTCCGCACGCCACCATAAGCCTTGCCGGTTTCGAAGGCGCCGGCCGCATTGGCGGTGATTTCGCTGATCGAGTCGTCGGCCTCCTTGAACAGCTTGCGGCCGTAGCCCGTGGCGATCAGGTAACGGACCTCGGCGCGTTGCAGGCCGAGCTTGGCGAGCAGCGTATTGAGCGCCTCCGTCGAGTTCTTGTGAAACAGGCTGCCCGAGGCCGTGACATGGACCCCGGCCAGCGTGCCCTGTTCGTCGACCAGGGCAACCTTGATGGCGGTGGAGCCGACATCGATTCCAGCAAAATAATTCATGCGTGACGCTTCTTCCGGTTTTTCAGTGATTCGAGAAAGGCTTCGATACGGGTCGACAGCTGCCCCTGGTCGTCCGGGCTGTAGTCGGTTTCGATGTAGAGCAGAGGAATGCCGGCCTTGTTGAATTCCTCGGCAACGCTGCGGTATTCCATTTCGTACACCTGGCAGCCCGAAAACGCCTGGTAGATCACGCCGTCGGCCTGGAACTGGTCGACCAGGTCGAGCAGGCGGCGCTTGCGGTCGTCGTTGCGCGTGAAAATCGGGCAGGTGCAGGGCTTCAGGTATTTGTCGGCGAGGCTGTCCACCATGTCGCCGACCAGCCATTCGTCCACCGCCGTCATGTCGTAGAGCATGCGGTTGGCCGAACAGGTTTCGTCGGCCACCACCACCCCACCGGCCTCCTCAATGAGCAGCGGCAGCTTGAGATTGGGGAAGATCGGCGGCGACCCCGTGAACACGACACGCGGCGCCTTGCTCTGCACGGCCCGGAAGCCGGCCGCCTGGCGCTCGGCCAGCTCGGCATTGAGCTTTTCGACGGCCGCCGTCCAGCGTTCGATGTCATCGAAGAAATAGGCATTGGTGACCAGGAAGGCGTCCTTGCCGAGGATCAGCGACGGCGTCTGGCGGCGGAAATTGTGCAAGGTGCGGAAGGCCGCCTGGGCGCGTCCGGTCATCGCCATCGCCGCCTTCAGCTTGGCGCGCGTCAGGCGCTGGCCGGTCAGCTTGCGCAACTGCTCGGCGAATTCGCGCACCGACCGCCGCCAATACACGCGCGAGGCTTCGCTTTCCTTGACGTTGGGGAATTCCAGGTCATAGACCGAATAGCCCATGCCCTCAATCATCGCGCTCGATTTCTTCTTCTGGTCGCAGGTGCTCGGATTGACCACGAGGTCGGGCTTGCCGATCTTGGGAATGACGTTTTCCGAACTCAACATGCCGAGCGTCGCCTTGACCAGCGAGCAGGACTTGGCCGGCATGAAGTCGGCACCGCGCTGGTCGTAGTGGTAGGAGCCGTTGCACAGGCGTACCGGCGTCGCGCCGAAAGCGTAAATCAGCTCTTCCGGCGCCTGGATACAGGTGGTGCCGACCAGTTTGCCGCTGTGCGGAATCTCGTCGCCATGGCAGTAAACGCCACGGAACAGGTCGTAGAAATACTGCATCGCCGCCGGATTTTCCTGGAAGTCGTCGACGATGTGGTCGAGCACCGTCTGCGCCTCGCCGGCCTGGCGGGAGCGGCTGTACGGCGCCGGCTGAATCGGAATGACCTGGTGAATTTCATTTTCCATGCTGGCAACCCTTGTTCATGCGCTTGATGAAACCGGCTTCGGTGGAGACAAAAATCGGGATGCCGGCGAAAGTCGCCTTGAGCGCCCCGGTTTCCGGGCAACTGGCGACGCACTTGAGGCACAGCGTGCAGTCGTCGGTCATGATGTTGGTGGTCGTCACGTCGTCGGCGATTTCCTTGATTTCCATGTCGCAGACGGCGTAGCAGTCGCCGCAGCGGGTGCATTTGCTGCCGTCCTTCTTGAGCTTGAGCAGGGCCGGCTTGGAAATCAGGTAATGCAGAGCGCTCATCGGGCAGAAGAAGCAGAAGAAGCGTTTCTTGACGAAACTGCCGACCAGGAACAGCGCCGTCACCGAAATGCCCAGCGCGGTCATGACGACGGCCGTCTTGCTGGAGAAGTCGATGGTGAATTGCGACAGGTCGCCCGTGAAGATCGGCAGGATCATGCGCGCCGGGCAGATCAGGCAGAACGGCGGGCTCATGTCGTGCGAGAAGAAACCGCCGCCGACACCCAGCGGAATCAGGATGAGCAAGGCCAGCAGGACGAACTTGATCTTGGTGAGCTGGGCGAACTGGCCGTGCGTGTAGTTCGAGAAACGAATCCCCAGCCGGCGGCGCAAGGCGCTGATCCAGTCCTGCAAGGTGCCGAGCGGGCAGACGAAGCCGCACCAGCCCTTGTTGAGGACGATGAACCACAGGGCGAAACCGAGAAAGCCGGTCAGGATGGACAGGCTGGCGATGCTGAACAGCACCGCCCAGTTGCGCCCCAACTGGTGCTGCAAGGGCAGCAGATAACAGACCCCGGCCCGCCCTTCCTGGTTGTAGCCGCAGGAAAAGAAGGGCAACTTGCTGCCGAGATCAATCGCCAGATAACCGCCATAGACGAAGAGCACGAAGGCGACCAGCTGGAACCAGAAACGGAAGCGGTTGAAATCGACCTCGTTGGCCGCGTCGCGCAGGCGCTGCAGCATGGGCTTAGCGCTCATCGAAACGCACCTCCTGGAAGGGCTTGAGCCGGCGCCGACGATAAAGATAGACGGCGGTGCCGCAGAACAGCACGATCAGCAGACCTATACCCAGGCCCCAGGCGTAGGAGCGGTAATCGTCGGGCGACGGATAGTAATTGCCGGCCAGCGTCGCCTGATAGCGCACAGTGCTGTAGGGCTGGTCCTTGAAGACGCCCTTCTCGGCTGCATTGGCCTCGGCGATGATCAGGTAGCTGGCCTTGAAACGTTTCTTGAAATCGTCCCAGGCCGGGAAATAGTCGCGAATAATCTGGAAACTGACACGCCCCTGCTCGTCGCTGACTGCTTCCTTGCTCCAGCCTTCGTGACTGACAAACCGCACGCGCGCCCCCTGCACGGGCAAGCCCTTTTGCAGCACGACAAAGGCCTGCTCGTCGCCAGACTTGAGCTGGAAGAAGGTTTTCTCGTCGGCCGCCTTTTCGCGGACGATCTCGATCGGCGCCGATTCGAGGATACGCGGCGCGACCAATGCCTTGGCGCGTTCCTCCTCGTCACCGCCGTGGCTGAAATTGGCGATCTCGGCCTTGGCGACACTGACGTTGAGCGTTTCACCCTGCAGCTTGCGGCTGCTCGCATAGACGCGGTAATAGCCCTGCACCGGCATTTCGAAGGCCAGATTCTTCTTGCCGTCGGCCGGCGGCGGCAGCACTTCGCCCTCCAGCACCCCCTGCGGCCGGACGAGCAGGGTTTGGCTTTCGGCCTCGGCATCCTCGCGGGCAAAACCGGATTTCTGCGGATCGTTGCCGGCCCGCAACCACAGGCGCTTGCTCGGCGGCCCGCTGCGCTCGCCGCCCATGGCCATGCCGCCCATGCCCCCCATACCACCGCGCGCCGCGCCATCGCCGCGCGCAGGCGGCGAATCGGACAACCAGACCGCCCCGCCACCACCGCGCATGGCCATACCGCCCATACCGGCTGGCCGGCCGCTGGCGCGGGCGGCATCTTCGGGTTTGCCGGGTGCTTTATCGACAGCCACACCGGTAGCAGGCCGGTTGGCCGCCCCGGCATGGTCATGCGCCATGCCGGATGCGGCGCTCGCTGGCGCCTTCTTGCTCTTTGCTGCCGCCGGCGCCGCCTGACCATGTCCCTCATGGGCCGAGGCAGCCGGCTTCGCCCCTTCGGCATTTGCCGAGGCTTCCCTGGCTTCGCGCCGGGCCCGCCACTCGGCCCGTTGCGCCTCGCTCGGTGCTTCGCCACCGGCCGCTTCACGGCGAGCCCGCCACTCGGCTTTCTGGGCCTCGGTCGGCTCCGCGCCCAACGGGCCGCACAGCATGAGCAGGAGTAGCAGCGCAGCAGGCCTGTTCGGAATTTTCACAATCGATCCTTGAAAAATACGGCCCGCCAAATGGCGGCGGGCCTGGAAATGGCTAGAAGTTGTAGGACAGGCCAACGCGCAGTGACAGCGGCGTGTAGGAACCGGCATTGCCCTGGCCGGCCGAGGCAGCCAGCACGTTGGACTGACCGGCAATCGTGGACATGCCGACCCGGGTCGCGTACTTCTCGTCAGTCAGATTGAGGACATGCATCCAGAACGACCAGTCCTTCGCGCGATAGCTGGCTCGCAGGTTGAAGAGGTCCGGCCGGCTGTAACTGCCCTCGTTGGCGTCGTTATAGAAATACGACGACAGGTGGTCGCCTTCGAGCTCGATTTTCCAGCCGGCCGCAGGCTTGACGGCGATGCGCAGGTTCAGGCGATGGCGCGGCATGGCCTGATAGGAGTTGCCGGTGTAATCGACCGTCTTGGTCTTGTAACTGTTGTAGTAAGCCTGCGAAAAGGTGTAGGTCGCCCCGATATCCAGCCAGGGCAGGGCCGCCCATGAATACACTGACTCCAGGCCCCTGGCCGTCAGTTCGCCAACGTTCTCGTTGATATTGCAGGCAGCCCCCAGGTTCAGGGCCGTTTGCTCAGCCGCCGTACAGCTCCGGCTGACGACAAACCCCTTGTTGGAACTGTGGTAAAGCGCCACGTCGTAGTGCAGTCGCAGGTCAGGGAAGGTGCCGCGCAAGCCGAGTTCGTGCGTTACCCCCTCTTCCGGCTTGAGATCGGAACCGATGGTATTGCCGGCCGTCCCTTTCGCCGAGGTATCGAGCAGGGTGCTGCTGGCCGGCGCATTGAAAGTTTCCGACCAGTTGCCCCAGAGCAGGTGATTCCGGCCCAGGTCATAGGTCACACCGGTTTTGAGAACCTGGCCATTGTAGGTTTTCTCGACATCCTTGTTGGCCAGCGTCCGGTCATCCGTGGCGTAGGTAATCCGGTCAAACCGCTGGCCCAGGTGGAAACGCAGCTTGTCGATTGGCGAAAACTCGAAGTGGACCAGCGGCGTTTCGTGTTTTTCCCGCACCACCGAGCCCTGCCCGGTGCTGGTCATGGCGCCTTGTGCCCATAGCCCGGACTGGCCCTGGAGCGCGTTGAAGGCATTCCGGTAAGTCGCAGATTTACTGTTGATGTCGACCATTTCCATACCCACATAGAGCGTGGACTTGGCGAGATCGAATTCGTGACGGAACAGGGCGGTGTTTGACTCGAGAACCGCGTTCGATGCCTTGAGGGTGTTGGTATAAGCCGCACTGTTGTTATTGACCGCCCGGCATTTCACCGTGGTGCCCGCCGCCAGCGGGGCGGCCAGGGCACTGGTATCGTCACAGATCACATTGTTGGCGCCGCCCGAACCGCCGCCGCCATAGCCCACGCCGTCGTTGGTGCGCCGAGCGTAGCCGAAGCTGAACTCGCTACGCTCGCCGAGCATCTGCTGCAGGCGGAAAGTCTGCGTCTGGTAGTCATCGATCGACTGACCATAGGTGCCCGCCTCGACCTGACGCCAGTCACGCGCCCACTTGCTCATTGCCAGACTGCCGGCCCAGCGGTAGTCATAGTGCAACTCGTCATAGCCCATCGTGATCCTGGTCGAATCGGTCGGACGGAACATCGTTTTGAAAGCCAGTCCATTCTTGTGTTCAGCCGCCCCATTCTGGTTGGCTGCCGCCGTATTCCGCCGCCAGCCATCGTTATCCATCGTACTGCCCGTAACAATGAAGCCCAGTCGCCCGTCCAGGGCGGAAAAGCCTGCATTGCCCTGAGTCCGCTTGAAACCCCAACTGCCGGCCTCCTGGGAAACTCTTGCCTGGAAATCGCGCGGCGGCTGGCGGGTGAACACGCTGATCGTGCCGCCCAGCGCACCACTGCCATAGAGCGCCGAACCCGGCCCGGTAATCACCTCGATGCGCTCGATATTGGCCACGTCCAGTTCGTCGAGCACGGAAGTGTTGACCTGCACGGCGGCGCGCATGCCATCCACCCGGTTTTCGGTGTATTGCTTGCCGCCCGCCGGAATGCGCATGTTGCGCACCATGCTGATGCCGGGAACGCGCTTGCCGAGTTCAAGCAGATTGTTGACCAGTTGCAGATGTTCAAGCTCTTCCTTGACCACCACAGTACCCGAGATCGGCGTGGCTTCAGTCAGCGTACCGAGTTCGGTTCTGGCCTGAATGTCGACTTCCTTGTCCGGCGTGGTCTTCACCGGTGCCAGCATCCGCTCCGCCTCTTCGGCCAGAGCCAGCGAATTGGCAAAAAGGGTCGCAACAGCGAGCGCGATCAAGCGGCGCTTGTAATTCATGACTGACTCCCTACTAACTATCTGAGTTTGAATACGGTGGATTACCTGGCATCTTGCGGCTGCGTCACAAACGCAATCTTCACCAGCCCATTGCGCTGCGCCGCGGCCATCACGTCGGCGACGCTTTCGTAGCGCACCTCGCGGTCGGCGCGCAGGTGGAGTTCGGGCTGGCGGGCGCTGGCTTCGGCAAAGCGGGTGTCGAGCATGTCGCGGTGCATGAGTTCGCCGTTCCAGAAGACCAGCCCTTTGGCGTCGATGGCCAGTTGGATGACCTCGGGCTTGTCGTCGAGCTTACTCGAGCTGACTTTCGGCAGGTCAATCGGAATCGCCTGGTGGAAGAGCGGTGCGGTGATGATGAAGATGACCAGCAGGACAAGCATCACATCGACCAACGGGGTCGTGTTGATGTCGGCCATCGGGGCGTTGTGACCTTCATTGAAGGAGCCGAAAGACATTGCCGCTCCCTACGCCGCTTTGGCCAGCGCATAGCGCGAGCCGGTGGTCAGGAAGGTGTGCAGGTCGTGGGCGAAGCCGTCGAGATAGGTATTGACCAGACGGTTGGCCCGGCTCAGCGCGTTGTAGGCGAGCACGGCGGGAATGGCGACGAACAGGCCGGCGGCGGTCATGATCAGCGCTTCGCCGACCGGCCCGGCGACCTTGTCGAGCACCACCTGGGTGGCGCCGGAAAGGCTGACCAGGGCGTGGTAGATGCCCCACACCGTGCCGAACAGGCCGATGAAAGGCGCCGTCGAGCCGACCGAGGCGAGCAGCGTCAGGCCCGATTCGAAGCGCGCCTGGGCGTGGATCATGTAATTGCGCAGGGCGCGGGTCAGCACTTCGCTGGAGGAAATCTCCCCGCCGATGCTCGTTTCCTTTTGCTGCTCATGCATTTTCACGACATGAGCGGCGGTTTCCGCCATGCCGGCGAAAACGCCGGTACTGTCCTTGTCCTTGATCACGGCCAGGCCCTTTTCCAGGCTGGGCGCCGCCCAGAAGGCTTCGAAAGCCTGCTCGATACAGCGATTGAGCTTGAGCTGGGCAACGAAACGATTGCCGATGATGGCCCAGCTCAACAGCGAGAGCATGGCCAGAACGACAGCCGTCGAATGCGTGACCCAGTCGCCCTGGCTCCAGAAATGCGTGATGCCCATGGAAATGAACTCCGGTAAATTAAGTAAGGGAAAAAACGACGGGTACGACGACCCAGGAAGTCACGGCGGTACTGCCCCGCTTGGCCGGCACGAAGCGCCACTGGGCGACGGTATCGAGCGCCGACTGGTCAAGGCGGGGGAAGCCGCTGCTGGTTTTCAGTTCAACCTTGTGGGCCTGCCCCTCGGCGCTGACATGCACCCGCAGATAAACGGTGCCGGCTTCACCCAGGCGGCGCGAAGCCGATGGATAGGGCGGCTTGGGATTCGAGAGATAGTTGGCGTCGAAACGCGCTTCAACCAGCGGCTCGACCGCGGGCGCGGGGTTCGGATTCGCCACCACGACGGGTGCCACGGGCACCGGCGGCTGCTCCGGCACGACAAAGCTGCTCGGCGCACTCGGCGCGGCAGTCGCCAGCACCGGGGCCTTGAGCATTTTCGGCTGGGCTTTGGGCGGCATTTTCGGCGGCGGGGCCGGCGGTTTTTCTGCCGGGCGAACCGCCTCGACCAGACGCACGGCCAGCGGTCTCGCCATTTCCCTCAAGACCTCGGATTGGCCGATGCCCAGGGCAACGACGGCGAGCAGCGCGGCGTGCACAATAATTGCCCAGGCGATGCCCAGGGCATTACCCTGGCGACCCAGCGGACTGGCATAAGGCCCCGGAAAAAACAAAGACACGCTATCTCCCCCATTCCCTGGAAAGGCAAAATCGTCTGGCCATGGGCGGGCGTATTCTTGTCATTCGAAGCGCCGGCCAGATCGGGCGACAAGTTGTCGCGGCGCGCATTGTTACAATTAGTCACATAGGCTGAAAGTGGCAAATTGTCGCACCCCACCCTGCGACAATTTGCCACTTTCAGCTTGTTTTTCAGAATGTTATCGTTGGCGACATTTTGTCCGCAGCCAACCGAGCGGCGCGCCATCTCGCGCCGGGGAAAAGTGCTGACGCGCGGCGGGCGGCGGCAGACCACTGCCTGCCGTCGCCCCGCCAAGCTACAATTGACGGCCTACCGACCCTTGGTCCGCATAGCGGAAGCCATCCGATGCGCCTCTCCCGTTCCGAATATCTCGACCTCCCCGGCCTTCGCCTGCACATCCGCCGCTGGGGGCAGGCGCAAGCCCCGACACTGTTCCTGCTGCACGGCTGGATGGACGTTTCCGCCTCTTTCCAGTTCGTCGTCGATGAACTGGCCGAGGACTGGAACATCATCGCCCCCGACTGGCGCGGTTTCGGCCCCTCGGACTGGCTGGGCCGACCGTATTTCTTCGCCGAACATCTCGGCGACCTGGAAGCCATCGTCGACCATTACGCCCCCGCCGGCCAGGTCCGGCTGGCCGGCCACAGCATGGGCGGCATCCTGGCCTGCCTGTATGCCGGCATCCGGCCGCAACGGGTGGCAAAAGTCATCTCGCTGGAAGGCTTCGGCATCGCCCCGACCCAGCCGGAAATGGCGCCGGAACGCTACCAGCAATGGCTGGAGGCGCTGCAAAGCCCGCCGCGCATGCACGCCTACGCCGACCGTGGCGCCTTCACCCGCCGCCTGCTGCATGGCGACCGCTTCCTGACGCCGGCCCGTGCCGAGTTTCTCGCCAACCACCTGGCCCGCGTCGGCGAAGGTGAAACCAAGGGCGGCAAACGCCAGCAGGGCATCATCTGGAATGGCGATCCCTGGCACAAGGCGCCCGCCCCCTACCTGTTCCGCCTGGAAGAATCGATGGCGGTCTGGAAACAGATCACCTGCCCGGTGCTCTGGGTGGCCGGCCGGCAGTCCTGGGTGGTGCGCGAATTCGCCGCCCGGCCGGGCGACTGGGAGGCACGCCGAGCCTGCTTTGCGAAGGTCGAGGAAGCCTGGATCGAGGATGCCGACCACATGCTGCACCACGATCAGCCGGCCGCCGTGGCCCGCCTGATCGAGGATTACTTCACGACTTGAGCAGTTCCTCGCGCGTCCCCAGCCAGCGCTTGAGATGGCGTTCGGCCTGGGCGGGCGCCTGGCGCAGCATGTCTTCCGCCACTTCCCGCGCCATCTCGACCAAGTCAGCATCCATTTCCAGGTCGGCGTAGCGCAGTAGCGGCACGCCGCTTTGCCGACTGCCGACGAATTCGCCGGGACCGCGAATCTGCAGGTCCTGGCGGGCAATTTCGAAGCCGTCGGTATTTTCGAAAATGATTTTCAGGCGCTGGCGGGCGATTTCGCCGAGTGGCCCGGCATAGATCAGCACGCAACTCGACTCGTACTGGCCGCGCCCGACCCGGCCGCGCAACTGGTGCAGTTGCGAGAGGCCGAAACGCTCGGCGTGTTCGATGACCATCAGGCTGGCGTTCGGCACATCGACGCCGACTTCGATCACCGTCGTTGCCACCAGCACGTCGATCTCGCCCGCCGCGAAGGCGGCCATCACCGCCTGTTTCTCGTCGCCCTTCAAGCGGCCGTGCACCAGGCCGATGCGCAGTTTCGGCAGATCGGCCGTGAGTTGGGCAAAGGTTTCTTCCGCCGTCTGCAACTGCAGCGCCTCAGATTCCTCGATCAGCGGGCAGACCCAGTAGGCCTGGCGGCCTTCCTCGACCAGTTTGCTGACGAAACCGACCACGTCGGCGCGCCGGCTGTCGGCGACCAGCCGGGTCTTGATCGGCGTCCGGCCGGGCGGCAATTCGTCGAGCACGGTGACGTCGAGATCGGCGTAATAGCTCATCGCCAGGGTGCGTGGGATGGGCGTCGCCGACATCATCAACTGGTGCGGATTGGCGCCCTTCTTGCGCAGGGCCAGGCGCTGGGCGACGCCGAAGCGGTGCTGCTCGTCGACGATGGCCAGGCCCAGCCGGGCAAAATCGACACCGTCCTGGATCAGCGCGTGCGTGCCGACCACCAGTTGCGCGTCGGCCGCCGTTGCCGCCAGTTGTGCGCGCCTGGCCTTGCTCTTCAGGCTGCCGGACAGCCAGGCCACCTTGACACCGAGCGGCTCCAGCCAGCTCTTGAGTTTCAGGTAATGCTGTTCGGCGAGAATTTCGGTCGGCGCCATGAAAGCCGCCTGCCAGCCGGCGGAAATGGCCTGGCAGGCGGCGAGCGCGGCGACGATGGTCTTGCCGGCGCCGACGTCGCCCTGCAACAGGCGCTGCATCGGGTAGGGCTGCGCCAGATCGCCGGCGATTTCTGCCATCGCCCGCAACTGGGCACCGGTCAGGGCGAAGGGCAGGCCGTCGAGCAGCCGGGCGCCGAGATCGTCACGCGCCACCAGCACCGGCGCCCCCTGCTCGCGACGGGCGAGATAGGCGCGGCGCAGGCACAACTGCTGGGCCAGCACCTCGTCGAACTTGACCCGCCGCCAGGCCGGGTGATTGCGTGCGTGCAGGGTATCGAGATCGGTACCGGGCGGCGGCCGGTGCAGGAAACGCAGACTGCGCGCCAGGGCCGGCAGTTTCAGGCGTTTGCGCAGTTCCTCGGGCAGGGTGTCGGAAAGATCGCCGGCTTCCAGCGCCCGGCCGATCAGCTTCTGCAGCGCCGAATTGGCAACGCCAGCCGTCGTCGGGTAAACCGGGGTCATTTCATCGGGCAGCGGCTCGTCGTCACGTACCTTGTGAAAGCGCGGGTGCACCATCTCGGCGCCGAAGAAACCGCCGCGCACTTCGCCGAAAGCCCGCACTCTGGCGCCGACGGCAAGGGCCGCCTGCTGGCTCGGGTAGAAGCTGAAGAAACGCATGGTCAGTTCGCCGCTCTCGTCGAGCGCCCGCACCACCATCTGCCGCCGTGGCCGGAACTGGACTTCGCTGGCGCTGACCACCACCTCGACCAGTACCGGCTCGCCCCACGGCGCATGAGCCACCGGCGTGATCCGCGTTTCGTCCTCGTAGCGCAGCGGCAGATGCACCAGCAAATCGGCCTCGCTATGGAGGCCGATCTTGGCGAGTTTCTTGCGCAGCGCCTCGGGCGCGCGGATCGGGACCGCCGCCCCGCTTTCCGGCATCAGCCGATGACCATCACCGCATCGGCCTCGACCAGCGCACCGCGCGGCAATTCCTTGACACCGACGGCAGCGCGGGCCGGAAACGGTTCCTTGAAATACTTGGTCATGGTTTCATTGACCTTGGCGAAATTGACCAGATCGGTCAGGAAGACATTGAGCTTGACGACGTCGCCCAGCGAACCGCCGGCAGCTTCGGCGACCGCCTTGAGATTTTCAAAAACGCGAACGATTTGCGCGTCGATACCGTCTACCATCTGCATTGAGGCCGGATCGAGCCCGATCTGCCCGGACATGTATACGGTATCGCCGACGCGCACGGCCTGCGAATAGGTGCCGATGGCGGCCGGAGCGTTCGGGGTGGCGATGATGGTCTTGGCCATGGTTTTTCCTGTCCTGATTTGCAAAAGCCCTATTTTAGACCCGAGCACCCATGAACCCACGTATCGCCTCCCTGGAAAAATTGCTCAATGGCCCACGCGACGGCGCCCTGCTCCGTTTCTCGCTGGGCAACGAATACCTGAAAGCCGGCGCGCCAGCCAAGGCTGCGGAGAGTTTTCAGGCGGCAGTGGAGCGCGACCCGCAATACTCCGCCGCCTGGAAAGCCCTCGCCAAGGCGCTGAGCGAAAGCGGCGACCAGACTGGCGCGCTGGCCGCCTACGAACAGGGCATCAAGGTCGCCGAAGGCCGGGGTGACATCCAGGCGGCCAAGGAAATGAAGGTGTTCGCCAAACGACTTCTCCGGCTGCCGGTGACGTAAATGCTTGACCGACTCCCGTCCCCCTGCCGGCGACACAATATTTGCTTACAAAATAGACGAAGAGCGTGGTCGGCCGGCGAGAGAACTGGCGCGTTGATTACTTATCTCAACATTCAAAAGCTGGCCCGTCATGACCCTCCGCCAAACCATCCTCCGGCTATCCCTGGCGAGCGCCCTGCTCGGCAGCCTGGGCGCCTGCGCCGTGGTCCCGGCCTATCCGGCGGGTTACCGGGCCGCACCGGCCTATGTCGAAAGCTATCCGGTCTACCGCCCGGGTTATTACGGCGGCTACTACCAATACGATCAACGCCGCTACGATGACCGCGGCGGCAGGTATTACCGCAATGAGCAGCGTTACCAGGAACCGCGGCGCATTGAATCACCGCTGCCGAATCCGCTGCAGGTCCATCGGGAAATTCGGCGCAGTCTCGGACTGCCCCGCCTGCCCGGCATGCCCTGAGTTAGCGACGCCCCTCTTTGGGCGGCAGGAGCACGGTTTCAATCCCCAGTTCCCGCAACTTGAGCTGCGCCGCCTCGGCTTCCTGGCGGGTGCGGAAGGGGCCGACCTGGACCCGGGTTTCCAGCGTTGAAGGAACCCCGCTCAAGGTTAGTTTGGCATGCAGTTCCTCGGCCCGCTGCGGGCTGGTAAAGACCCCCGCCTGCAACAGAAAGCCGGAAAACAACCGGGCCATCCCACTGGGCGGGACGACCGGGGCCGGACGCGCTTCGACAACCCGCGCCGAAGGCTTGGCGGCAGGCGGCGTCGGGCGCCCTTCGCCGGCTAATTCGCTGGGCGCGACGCTGGATTCGGGCACCGCCCGTGGGGTGCGGCCAACGCTCGAGGGCTGGGCGGGCAAGGCCGGAACGATGGTCGGCGCGGCGGGAAGTGCCGGAGCGGCGACCGTCGGGGCTTTGCCGGACACCGGGGGGGGCGCCACGGAACGGCTATCCTGGCGCGCCGCCTGGGGTTTGGCCTCGCCCTTCTCGCTCTTCTTGTCGACTTTTTCCTCGCTCGCCGGCGCCGGCTGCGGCGGTGCCGGCGCTTCCTCGGCAACCACCGGTGCGGTGCTCGGCGGTTCGGGCAATTCGCTGGTCGGCGTGACCGGCTGCGACAGCGGCTTTTTCGGCCCGACCGGAACCGGCTTGGAATAAACCTCTTCTTCCGGCTCCTCGGGCGGTGTCGCCAGATAATCGAAGAAGGCCAGGACGCCGAGCAGGACGGCCACCAGCACGCCGGCCACGGCCAGTCGCTTGATCAGCTTGTTGCGCAAATCAGCCGCGCTGTCCTCGTTTTCTGCAACTTCAGGTTTATCGACCATGGTTTACCGTTCCTGACTTTTGGCCAAGGCCACGACCAATTCGGCTTCGGCGCGGGCGATCCCGCAACGCTCGGCGATCATGGCCGGATCGTAACCGGCGGCCGCCATCTGCATGGCATCGCCGTAGATGGGGGAAACCGATTGTGTGGCCCGGACGTGGGCCATCTCCTGCAACATGTCTTGGCGCAGGGCAGCCAGTTCGCCACGCACGGCGTCGAGTTCCTCGCGCAATTGGGCGACCTCCTGCTCCAGTCCCTGGCGCAAAACTTCCTCACCCAGACCGGCCGGCACGGTCTCCCAGGATTCCGAATCGGCCGGGGAAATTTCGGGGACTCGCCGCGGTTCATCGCCGGTGGTTTTGGCTAGGCGAACATCCTCGGCCTCCAGCCGGCGATGGCGCAGGCGACGCATGCGCAGCAAGACCACCGCCATGTAGATCGCGACCAGCGAAATCAGGGCAATGACGCCTTCGCGGATGCCCAGCACGACGCCGCCCAACTCAAGTGACAAGAGCTTAGAACCCCGTCGAGTACTGCACGCCGACAATGTGGGCACTGGCGTCGTAATGGCCGCTCAGGGTCGTCCCCAACTTGCTCTGATTGATACTCGGATCCCTGACATAGAGGTAGGAATACCCCAGGTCGACCTTGCTCGCCTTGCCAATTTTCCATTGCCCGCCCAGCGACAACCACAGGCGATTGTTATCGGGTACCCGGGCTGAACGATCGGCATTGGTGGTCGGCGTGCGGTCGAAGGCGATACCGAATTTGACCTTCAGCGCATCGTTGGCCAGATAGGCGGCGCCCCAGGCCAGGCGCCAGGCATTGCGGTAATTGAAGGTTTCGCTGCCGGACAGCAGGGCTCCCGTATCCTGCCGGTACACATCGAGCGTTTTCAGAGTATTCCAGCGCGTGTAGGACAAATCGCCCATCGCCTCCCAACGGTCGGAAACCTGTTGCCAGACCGACAGGATGAAAGTATCCGGAAGCTTGACGTCAGCTTTGACGGACAGGCCATTCGCCGTACCGGTCAAGGTGTACTTGATCGGGGAGCGATAGGAAACCCCAACCCGCATGGCCGGCGACAAGGTAAATAAGGCCCCGGCATTCCACCCCCAGGCCGCATCGTCACCGTTGAGGCTGGACACGGCCGTGGTCAGTTCGGCATCGATGGTTTGGTAATTGACCCCGAAACCCAGCGACACCTTGTCGTTCACCCGATAACCGAGCGAGGGATTGTAGTTGATCGTTTTGACTTCCGACTTCAGCGACTGGCGGCGCCCGATCCAGGAGCTATCCTCGTACTCGGTAGCCAGCCCGAAGGGCGACGAAATGCCGAAACCGACGAACCAGTCGGGTGAGAGTTGCCAGGAGAAATGCGCATTCGGTACCGCCGCCCAACTCCCGGCATTTCCGCCATTGCCGCCAGAACCGCCGCTGCCAACCGAGTTGCCATCGTCGCGGAACTTGTAACTCGGCCCGACGCCGGCCACCCCGGCGGAAAGCTGGAACCCCGTCAACTGGGTCAGCCCGGCCGGGTTGTAGAAGGCCATGCTGGCGTTGTCGGCAATCGCGGCCGAGCCGGCGTAGGCGTTACCGACACCGCTGGCACTCTGCTCCCAGAGCTGAAAGGCACTGGCTGAGGCGGCGCTGGAAAAGGCCATCAGCAGCAGGGCTGGCAGGGTACGCAGCGTCATTTTCTTCATTGCTTCACTCCATCGCGGGCGGCATATTTGGTAACTACCCGATTTTATTCCATTTCGGGCAAATTATCGGACGGAACCTCGCGCTTGTTGCCGGCGCTATCGATCGCCACGTAAGTCAATTCGGCCTCGGTGACCTTGACGACGACCGGATTGCTGTAATTGCGCTCGGCATAGACTTCGACCTTGACGGTGATGGACGTTCGGCCGACCCGTTCGATTTCGGCATAGAGACTGACGATGTCGCCGACCGAGACCGGTTGCTTGAACAAAAAGGAATTGACCGAGACCGTCGCCACCCGGCCGCGCGCCCGACGCATGGCGGGAATGGCGCCGGCCACGTCGACCTGGGCCATGACCCAGCCGCCGAAGACGTCGCCGTGTTGGTTGAGATCGGCCGGCATCGGGACGACCCGCAGCGTCGAATGTTTATGGGGGAGTTGTAGGCGATCAGTGGTCATGATGAGTCCAAATAGACGGTAAGCTTTGATTTTCGCGGAAAGCGGCCAGTTTTCATATACTGGCGCCACACCCCATCGAGCCCCCACCATGCGTCACGCCACCGCCCTCCCCAAACCCCCCGCCGGCCAGCCTTTGCCGGAACGCCATGTGTGGCTGACCTTGCGCACCCTGTTCCCCTACCTTTGGCGCTATCGACTGCGCGTCGTCGCGGCGCTCACCTGCCTGGTTGGCGCCAAAGTTGCCAATGTCGCGGTGCCGCTGGTTTTCAAGGAAATGATCGACGACCTGAGCGCTACCCAGCAGGTGCTCGCTTTGCCGATCCTGCTTCTGGCCCTCTATGGCGCCCTGCGCTTTTCCACGTCGCTGTTTACCGAACTACGTGAAATTCTTTTTGCCCGCGTCACCCAGCGCGCCGTGCGGCAAGTCTCGCTGGAAGTCTTCCGCCACCTCCATTCGCTGAGCCTGCGCTTTCACCTGGAACGGCAGACCGGTGGCGTTTCGCGCGATATCGAACGGGGCTCGCGCTCGATTTCCAGCCTGATTTCCTACACGCTGTATTCGATCCTGCCGACCCTGGTCGAAATCGGCCTCGTGCTCGGCATCCTGTTTGTCAAGTACGACAGCGGTTTCGTCCTGATCACCGCCATTTCGCTGGTCGCCTACATCATCTTCACGGTCAAGGTCAGCAATTGGCGCATCGATATCCGCCGCGCCGTCAACGAGAACGACTCGGCCGCCAACAGCCGCGCCGTCGATAGCCTGCTCAATTACGAAACCGTCAAATACTTCAACAACGAAGGCTGGGAAGCCCACCGCTACGACGAGCAATTGACCAAGTGGGAAGAAGCCGCCACCCGCAGCCAGACCACGCTGGCCTTTCTCAACCTCGGTCAGCAGGCGATCATCGCCCTCGGCGTCACGGCCATGATGTGGCGCGCCGCACAAGGGGTCGTGGACGGTCGGATGACCATCGGCGACCTGGTGCTGGTGAATGCTTTCCTGATGCAGTTGTACATGCCACTCAATTTTCTAGGCATTGTCTATCGCGAAATTCGCCAGGCGCTGACCGATATCGAGCGCATGTTCAACCTGCTCAAGACCAATCGGGAAATTGCCGATGCCCCGGATGCCCGCGATTTACCGGCGGGACCGCTGCAGATCAATTTCGATGCCGTCGAGTTTGCCTACGATCCCGACCGCGCCATTCTGAAGAACCTCAGTTTCGCCGTGGCGCCCGGCAAGACGGTGGCGGTAGTTGGTCACTCGGGGGCCGGCAAATCGACCCTCTCCCGGCTGCTCTACCGCTTCTACGATGTAACCGGCGGCGCCATCCGCATCAACGGCCAGGATCTGCGCCACTTGAAACAAACCAGCCTGCGTGCCGCTATTGGCATCGTGCCCCAGGATACGGTGCTCTTCAACGACAGTATTTTCTACAACATCAATTACGGCCGGCCCAGCGCCAGCCGGGAAGAAGTCTATGGGGCGGCGCGCGCCGCCCAGTTGCATGAATTCATCGAGTCGTTGCCGCAAAAATACGAAACCCGGGTCGGCGAACGCGGCCTCAAGCTTTCCGGTGGCGAAAAGCAACGGGTCGCCATCGCCCGCGCCCTGCTCAAAAATCCCCCCATCCTGATCTTCGACGAAGCCACCTCGGCCCTCGACTCGGCGACCGAACGAGCGATCCAGAGCCAACTGGAACTAGCCGCCATCGGCCGCACCACGCTGACCATCGCCCACCGCCTGTCCACCGTCATGAATGCCCACGAAATCCTGGTCATGAGCGATGGCCACATCATCGAACGCGGCACCCATGGCGCGCTGCTCGAAGCCAACGGCGCCTACGCCCGGATGTGGACCTTGCAGCAACAGGAAGACAGCACCGGCAACCGTCCCCCATCATCCCCGACAGCAACGCCGGGGACGGCAATCTGAGCGGGAATACCGGGACGCCCCCGTGGTACGATTGCTGCCGAAAATATTGCCGACGGCAACGTCCACGGCCACTTGACGACGCGACAGGATAGCCCGCTCAACATGAACGAAGTACGAGTACTGGTGGTAGACGACGAGGCATTGAATCTGGAGATTCTTGCCGGGTACTTCGAGTGCATCGACGAACCCGCTTTCTCGGTGCTCAGCAGCGACGGCGGAGAAGCCGCCTGGCAGATTCTGCGCGACCCGGCGCAACACTTCGACGTCATCCTGCTCGACCGCATGATGCCCGAGCTCGATGGCATCGGCCTGCTCAAACGGATCAAGAGCGAACCGCGTCTGGTCGATATTCCGGTCATTCTGCAGACCGCCGCCGATTCCGCCGAGGAAATCCGCGAAGGTCTGGAAGCCGGCGCCTACTACTACCTGACCAAGCCTTACCGGCGCGATGCCCTGCTCGCTATCGTCCAGGCCGCAATCACCGATGCCAAGGCGCACGACTCCCTGCGCCGACGCTTGCACGAGCACGTCAGTTCGCTGCAATTCATGACGCGCGGCGACTTTCATATCAAGACCATCGAGGAAGCCGGGCAACTCGCTGCCTTCCTCGCCCTCGCCTGTCCGGATGCGGACCGAGCCGTGCTCGGCATCTCGGAATTGCTGATCAATGCCGTCGAACACGGCAATCTCGGGCTCAGTTATGCCGACAAAGCCCGCCTCAAACGCGAGGATAGCTGGCAGCAGGAGATTTCCCGCCTGCTGGCACTCGCCGAGCACCGCGAAAAGAAGGTGCGCGTCGGCTTCGAACGGCGGGCCGAAGGGATCGCGCTGCACATCGAAGACGAGGGGCAGGGTTTTGCCTGGCAGGACTTCCTGGAACTTTGTCCGGAACGGGCCTGCGATCCGAACGGTCGCGGTATCGCGCTGGCCCGACTGATGAGTTTCTCGAGTATCACTTACGAGGGTTGTGGCAACATCGCCATCGCCACCATTTCATCCGAGACGAACACCCCCTAGGGCAAGTCGCCAGACATGAGTCAGGTTATGAACAAAATGAAGGTGTTGGCGGTCGACGACAACCGCACCAACCTGCACATTCTCCAGGTCTTTCTCAAGAAGCTGGGGCATGAGGTCATCCTCGCCGAAAACGGCCAGGAAGCGGTACGTCGCTTCGAAACGGATGCCCCCGACCTGGTCCTGCTCGACATCATGATGCCGGTCATGGACGGTTTCGAAGCCGCCCGCCGGATCAAGGGAGCACCGAAAGAGAAATGGACGCCAATCATCTTTCTTTCCGCCCTGAATCGCGATGAAAACCTGGTCGAAGGCCTGGATGCCGGGGCTGACGACTATCTGACCAAACCCATCAATTTCGTCGTTCTCGAGGCAAAGTTGCGCTCCGTCCAACGCTCGCTCGGCATGCAGCAGGAGTCGATTGATTCCTTGCGCCGCGTCCAGGCCATCTCCGACAATGTCCTCGATGCCATACTTTCGATCGACGAGAACTGCCAGATCACTTCAGTCAACCGCTCGACCGAACGCATGTTCGGTTACGTGGCCGGCGACATGCTCGGCCAGCACGTCAACATGCTGGTACCCGGACTGACCGGCAGCAAGAGTAACAAGGCCGACGGGCTGAGCGCCTTCCTCGGGCAGGAGCAGGAAGATGAAGCGCTGCGCAAAAACGGCCAGCGTTTTCCGGTGACGCTCGGCATCACGGAAGTAGCACTCGATAACAAGCGGATGTTCATCGGCGTCATCCGCGACACCTCGGCGCAAAAGCAGGCCGAGCAGAAATTGCGGGAAAATGCCCGCCAGCTTCAGGCCTATTTCGACCAGACGCAAAACGAACAGCAACTCGCCATGCGCCTGATGGAAAAGCAATTGCACCGGCGCGGCCTGACCGATCGCGGTCTTCATTACAAGGTAATCCCGGCCGAGAGCTTCAGCGGCGATATCGTCGCCGCCAGTCGCTCGCCGGAAGGCCGCTTTTACGCCCTACTGGCCGATGCCACCGGCCATGGCCTGACCGCGGCGATCAGCGTGCTGCCGGTACTGGCCATCTTTTACCGGCTGGCGCGTCACAACCATACGGTGCGCGAGATCATTCTTGAACTGAATGAACAGCTCAAAGAATCGATGCCGATCGGACGCTTCGTCGCGGCCACCCTGGTTTGCCTCGACGAGCCGACGCATAGCGGCGAAATCTGGGTCGGGGGCACACCCGAAGCCATCGTCTTCGACCGCTGGGGACGTTCCGAACAGGTATTTTCGCCGGCCAACCTGCCGCTCGGTATCGTCGACAACGGGGAAATGGAATGCCAGCCGGTGACGTTCACCTGGACTCCAGAGAGCCAGATCGTCCTCTGCTCGGATGGCCTTATCGAAGCGAATGACGCCCATGGCAAGCAGTTTGGCATTTCCGGATTGCTCGCGGCGGCCGCCAACACCTCCCCGACCATCCGCTTTCAGCAGATCGAGCAGGCCCTGGCCAAACATCTGGATGGCACCATCGCCGCCGACGACATTTCACTAATGCTTATCGATTGCCCGTAATACGAAATTTACGGACGAAAAAAAGGCCGGAATTTCCGGCCTTTTTAATTTCCACCTAAAGCGCTTGCTTAAGCCGCTTCGTCGATTTCCACAGCCTCGGTCGGCTCCGGACGATCCAGCAATTCGACGAAAGCCATCGGTGCATTGTCGCCAACGCGGAAGCCACACTTCAGGATGCGAAGGTAGCCACCCGGACGGGTTGCATAACGCGGGCCGATTTCGGCGAACAGCTTGACCACGATGTCGCGGTCGCGCAGACGGTCAAAAGCCAGACGCTTGTTGGCCAAGGTCGGGTTCTTGCCGAGGGTGATCATCGGTTCAACAACACGACGGAGTTCCTTGGCCTTCGGCAACGTGGTCTTGATGGCCTCGTGCTTGAGCAGGGAAACAGTCATGTTGCGCAGCATCGCCAGGCGATGGCTGCTGGTGCGGTTCAGTTTGCGAAGTCCCAAACGGTGACGCATGGTTAATCCTTTCTATGTTCTACAGGCGTCCCTTGACTGCCCGGGTCGAAAAAAAATCCTTAGATTTTTTCCAGACCGGCCGGCGGCCAATTTTCCAATTTCATGCCCAGGGTCAAGCCGCGTGCGGCCAACACTTCCTTGATCTCGTTCAACGACTTGCGACCCAGATTCGGAGTCTTGAGAAGTTCATTCTCGGTACGCTGAATCAGATCGCCGATGTAGTAAATGTTCTCGGCCTTGAGGCAATTCGCAGAGCGAACCGTCAGTTCGAGATCATCAACCGGCCGGAGCAGAACCGGATCAACCTGGGCCGGCTTGGAAGCCTCGGCGACAGGCGCGGTACCTTCCAGATCGGCAAAAACGGAGAGTTGTTCCATCAGCACGCGTGCGGCGTAACGAATGGCTTCTTCCGGCTCGACAACACCATTGGTTTCGATGTCGACGATCAGCTTGTCGAGGTCGGTACGCTGCTCAACACGAGCGCTTTCAACAGCGTAGGCGACACGACGGATCGGGCTGAACGAGGCGTCCAGCACGAGCTTGCCGATGGTCTTGGCATCGCCCAGATTGCGGACGTTACCCGGCACATAACCACGGCCTTTTTCGACCTTGATCTCCATCGCCAGCCTGCCGCCGGGAGACAGATGCGCGACAACGTGCTCCGGGTTGATGATTTCGACGTCATGCGGCAAATCGATATCGCCGGCACGAACCACGCCTTCACCTTCCTTGGCCAGATTGAGTGTTACCACATCGCGGTTGTGCAGCTTGAAGACAATACCTTTCAGGTTGAGCAGGATGTCGACGACATCTTCCTGCACACCATCAACGGTCGAGTACTCATGGAGCACACCATCGATTCCGACTTCAGTCGGCGCGTAACCCGGCATCGACGACAACAGGATGCGGCGCAGTGCATTGCCCAGGGTATGTCCGTAGCCGCGTTCGAACGGCTCCATGATGACCTTGGCTTGCACGGGCGAAACACTCTGCACATCGATGATGCGGGGTTTCAGAAGTCCACTGTTTTGCATGGGTTAAATTCCTCAGCTCAGTGATTACTTCGAGTAAAGTTCGATGACAAGACCTTCGTTCAGGGTCGACGGCAGCTCGGAGCGCTGCGGCATGGCCTTGAACGTTCCCTTGCCTTCCTTGATGTCAACCGCAACCCACTCGGGGAAGCCGCGGGATTCGGCAGCCTCGAGGGCAGCCTTGCAACGCAGGGAAGCACGAGCGCGATCGGTCAGTTGCACCACGTCACCCGGCTTGACGATGTAAGACGGGATGTTGACCCGCTTGCCATTGACCAGGACGCCGTTGTGACGCACGACCTGACGGGATTCGGTACGCGAAGCGCCAAAGCCCATGCGGTAGGCGACGGAATCCAGACGGGATTCCAGCAGTTGCAGCAGGTTTTCACCGGTCTGCCCCTTGCGGCGGTCAGCTTCGAAGAAAGTCTTGCGGAACTGGCCTTCGAGGACGCCGTAGACGCGGCGGATCTTCTGCTTGGCACGCAGGTGGACGCCGTAGTCGGACAGACGGGCGCCGGATTTTTGGCCATGCTGGCCAGGTGCGTAAGAACGACGCTCAATGGCGCACTTGTCGGTAAAGCACTTTTCACCCTTGAGGAAAAGCTTCTCACCTTCGCGGCGGCACTGACGGCATTTCGGATCGAGATTACGAGCCACTGGTCTTTCTCCTTAAATGCGGCGCTTTTTGGGCGGACGGCAACCGTTGTGCGGTACCGGCGTCACGTCGGAAATGGAGGTGATCTTCATGCCCAGTGCGTTGAGCGCACGGACGGAAGATTCACGACCAGGACCGGGTCCCTTGATGCGGACTTCAATATTCTTGACGCCACATTCCTGAGCTGCCTTGCCAGCGGCTTCAGCGGCCACCTGAGCAGCAAACGGGGTGGACTTGCGCGAACCGCGGAAGCCGGCACCACCGGACGTTGCCCAGGACAGCGCGTTGCCCTGACGGTCGGTAATGGTAATGATGGTGTTATTGAAGGAAGCGTGGATGTGGGCAATGCCCTCGGCCACATTCTTCTTAACTTTTTTGCGAACTTTGGTAGCAGTCTTTGCCATGTTCTGTCCCTATTACTTCTTGCCAGCGATGGCTTTGCGCGGGCCCTTGCGGGTACGCGCATTGGTGCGGGTGCGCTGACCACGGCAGGGCAAGCCCTTGCGATGGCGCAGACCACGGTAGCAACCGAGGTCCATCAGACGCTTGATGTTCATGGTGACTTCGCGGCGCAGATCACCTTCAACGGTGAACTTGCCGACTTCGTCACGCAGACGATCCATGTCCGCATCGGACAGGTCTTTCATTTTTGTAGAACGAACGATGCCAGCCGCATCACAGATTTTCTGTGCGCGGGTACGGCCGATGCCGAAGATCGCCGTCAAGGCGATTTCTGCATGCTGATGGTTCGGAATGTTTACCCCTGCAATACGGGCCATTGAATCACTCCAATATTTCGAAAATTAGCGAATGCCGGACTAGTCAAGAAATTAACCTTGACGCTGCTTATGACGCGGGTCCTTGCAAATGACACGTACGACACCCTTGCGCCGGATGACTTTGCAATTGCGGCATACGCGCTTCACTGAAGGTTGCACTTTCATGTTTACTCCTCGTCTGCGGGGCTCGGAAGCAGCCGTGTTTCCTCGCCCTGCGGTTTATTGCGTAGAGAATCTTTACTTGACGCGGAAAACGATCCGCGCCTTGGTTAAGTCGTATGGCGTCAATTGCACGGTAACCTTGTCGCCGGGGAGGATGCGGATGTAGTGCATACGCATCTTGCCGGAGATAAAGCCATGCACGATATGGCCATTTTCCAGTTTGACCTTGAAGGTCGCATTAGGGAGGTTTTCAACAACCTCGCCCTGCATTTCAATGTAATCTTCTTTGGCCATAACTGGTTACTTGATCATGGGCGACCCCTTGAAGTTTGCTTTCTTCAAGAGACTTTCATATTGATGCGACATCACATACGCCTGGACCTGGGACATAAAGTCCATGGTCACGACGACAATAATCAACAGTGACGTGCCACCGAAATAGAAAGGCACGTTCCACTTCAAAATCAGGAATTCCGGCAGCAAACAAACCACCGTGATATAGGCCGCGCCAATCAGGGTCAGGCGCATCAAAATCTTGTCGATGTAGCGTGCCGTCTGTTCGCCCGGACGGATACCTGGAACAAAGGCGCCGCTCTTCTTCAGGTTGTCGGCGGTTTCCTTCGAATTGAAGACCAGCGCGGTGTAGAAGAAACAGAAGAAGATGATCGCTGCGGCATAAAGCATGACGTAGATTGGCTGGCCGGGCGACAGGGCGCCGGCGATATCCTTCAGCCAGTGCATCGAATCGCCGGAACCGAACCAACCGGCTACCGTCGCCGGAAAGAGAATGATCGACGAGGCGAAAATCGGCGGGATAACGCCCGACATGTTAAGCTTAAGCGGCAGGTGTGAGCTCTGGCCGCCGTAAATCTTGTTACCGACCTGGCGCTTGGCGTAATTGACCAGAATCTTGCGCTGGCCGCGTTCGACAAAGACCACGAAGGCGGTAACGACAACCACCAGGAAGCAGATAATCAGCGCCGTCAGCGGATGCATGGCACCGGTACGCACTAATTCGAGCAGGCCACCGATCGCATTCGGCAAACCAGCGGCGATACCGCCAAAAATAATGATCGAAATACCATTGCCCAGGCCGCGCTCGGTAATCTGCTCACCCAACCACATCAGGAACATTGTCCCGGTCACCAGGGTGGTGACCGTGGTCAGGCGGAACAGGAAGCCGGGGTCGGAAACCAGACCGGGCTGCGCTTCGAGCGCCACGGCAATCCCCAGGCCCTGAAAGAGAGCCAGGCCGAGTGTGCCGTAACGGGTGTATTGCGTAATCTTGCGGCGGCCAGCTTCGCCTTCCTTCTTGAGAGCCTCAAGTTGGGGGCTGGCGACGCTCATCAGTTGCATGATGATCGATGCCGAAATATACGGCATGATGCCCAGTGCAAACAGGGTAAAACGCGACAGGGCACCACCCGAGAACATGTTGAACATGCCTAGGATGCCGCCCTTCTGCGAATTGAAGAGATCGGACAGAACGTTGGGGTCGATCCCGGGTACCGGAATGTGTGCGCCAATGCGATACACAACCAGAGCGCCGAGCAGGAACCACAGACGGCGCTTCAGATCGCCGAATTTGCCGCCCTTGCCAACAGTATTGGGATTTGCTGCCAACGTTCTACCTTTCAGACTTACTCAGCGACCGAGCCGCCGGCTGCTTCAATAGCGGCCTTGGCACCTTTAGTGGCACCAACACCCTTGAGCGTCACCTTGCGGGTGATCGCACCGGCCAGGATAACCTTAGCAGCCAGGGCATCGCCCGGAACCACGCCAGCAGCCTGCAGGGCCAACAGATCGATTTCGTCGACCGGCAAACGATCCAGATCGGTCAGACGAATTTCGTAATGACGGGCACGGGTCAGTGACTTAAAACCGCGCTTCGGCAAACGACGTTGCAAAGGCATTTGACCGCCCTCGAAACCGACCTTGTGGAAACCGCCGGAACGGGACTTCTGACCCTTGTGGCCGCGACCGCAAGTCTTGCCGAGGCCGGAACCGATGCCACGACCGACGCGCTTGGCGGCTTTCTTGGAGCCTTCAGCCGGCTTGATGGTATTCAGACGCATGGCTTAACCCTCAACCTTGACGAGATACTGAACCTTCTGGATCATGCCGCGGACAGCCGGCGTATCCTCCAGTTCAGAGGAACTGTTCAGCTTACGCAGACCCAGGCCGCGCACGGTGGCGCGGTGGTCCTGCTTGGTGCCGATGATGCTCTTGACGAGCGTCACTTTGATTTTCTTGTCAGCCATGATTAGCCCTGGATCTGTTCGACCGAGAGGCCGCGCTTGGCGGCGATTTCGGCCGGCGTGTTAACCTTCGACAGACCGTCGATGGTAGCGCGCACGATGTTGTAGGGATTGGTCGAGCCGTGAGCCTTGGCCACCACGTTGGTGACACCGACAACTTCGAAGACAGCGCGCATGGCGCCGCCGGCGATGATGCCCGTACCATCCGGAGCCGGCTGGATCATCACGGTGGTCGCGCCATGACGGCCGAACACGGTGTGATGCACGGTACCGCTCTTCAGGCTGACCTTGGCCATCTTGCGACGCGCCTCTTCCATTGCCTTCTGAACAGCGACCGGCACTTCGCGGGACTTGCCCTTGCCCATGCCGATACCGCCATCGCCATCACCAACGACGGTCAGGGCTGCAAAACCGAGAATACGGCCGCCCTTAACGACTTTGGTGACGCGATTAACCGCAACCATCTTTTCGCGCATGCCATCATCGCGCTCTTCAGCCTGTTGCGGCTTCTTGTTTCTTTCAGGTTTAGCCATTTTCTAACCTTATCCTTTCGCGGCGATCAGAACTTCAGACCGGCTTCACGCGCGGCTTCCGCCAGCGCCTGAACACGACCATGGTACTGAAGACCGGAGCGATCAAAAGCCACCTGCTCGATACCGGCGGCCTTGGCCCGCTCGGCAATCAGCGTGCCAATTTTGGTGGCAGCAGCCTTGTTACCGCCGTTCGGAAGATCCTTGCGGACCTCCTTGTCCAGCGAGGAAGCCGAGGCCAGAACTTCACCACCAGTGGCGGAAATGATCTGGGCGTAGATGTGCAGGTTCGTGCGATTGACGCACAGCCGCACAGCCTTGAGCTCGGCGATTTTGGCCCGGGTTTGGCGGGAACGGCGCAAACGCGCTTGTTTCTTGTTAAACATATGCCACCCTTACTTCTTCTTGGTTTCCTTGATGACCACCACTTCGTCCGAGTAGCGCACGCCCTTGCCCTTGTAGGGCTCCGGCTTGCGATACGCACGAACTTCGGCGGCAACCTGGCCGACCTGCTGCTTGTCCGAACCCTTGATCAGGATTTCGGTCTGGGTCGGGCACTCGACTTTCACACCAGCGGGCATCTTGTGCGCCACGGGATGCGAGAAGCCCAGCGACAGATTCAGGACATCGCCCTGAGCCTGGGCGCGGTAACCCACGCCAACCAGTTGCAGCTTTCTCTCAAAACCCTTGGAAACACCGGTCACCATGTTGTTGAGGTTGGCACGCATGGTGCCCCACATGGCGCCGCCATTGACCGCACCTTCAACCTTGGAAACCTGGACGCTTTGCCCGTCGACCACCACCTTGACGGAGGGGTGAGCAGCAGCCTTGAGGACACCCAGGGGGCCCTTGACCGTAATCTGCTCGCCAACCGTCACTTCAACGCCGGCCGGGACAATAATGGGATTCTTACCAACTCGAGACATGTTCGCTCCCTTAGGCCACGATGCACAGGACTTCGCCGCCAACCTTGCTGGCGCGGGCCTTGCGATCAGTCATGACGCCCTTGGGGGTGGAAACAATCGCCACACCCAGACCATTCATGACACGGGGAATATCGTCACAGCCCTTGTAAATGCGCAGACCGGGCTTCGAAACGCGTTCAATGCGTTCGATAACCGGGCGGCCGGCATAATACTTCAGACCGATTTCGAGAGTTGCCTTGCCGTCAGCTTGACGGACAGCGAAGTCATCAACGTAACCTTCGTCTTTCAGCACAGCGGCAATTGCCACCTTGAGCTTGGAAGACGGCATGGAGACAGACGCCTTCTCGGCGAGCTGGGCGTTGCGGATGCGGGTCAGCATGTCCGCGATCGGATCGCTCATAGCCATTTCTGAATCTCCTTCTTACCAGCTGGCTTTAACAACACCCGGGATTTCGCCATTGAAGGCGAGTTCGCGGATCTTGTTACGGCACAGACCGAATTTACGGAAAACACCACGCGGACGACCGGTCAGCTGGCAACGATTGCGTAGACGGGACGGGCTGGAGTTGCGCGGCAGGGCCTGCAACTTCAGACGGGCGTCATAACGCTCCTGGTCGGAGAGGCTAACATCATTGAAGATTGCCTCCAGAGCAGCACGCTTTTTGGCGTACTGCGCGACCATTTTGCGGCGCTTTTCTTCACGATTGATCAGAGCAAGTTTTGCCATGATTGCCTCAATTCTTGAACGGGAACTTGAACGCGGCGAGCAGAGCTTTCGCTTCTGCATCGGTCTTCGCGGTCGTGGTGATACTGATGTTCATACCCCGCAGAGCATCGATCTTGTCGTACTCAATTTCCGGGAAAATGATCTGTTCTTTGACGCCCATGTTGTAGTTGCCCTGGCCGTCAAAACCCTTGCCGGAAACCCCACGAAAGTCGCGAACACGCGGCAGGGCGATAGTCACCAGACGATCGAGAAACTCGAACATGCGCGGACCGCGCAGGGTGACCATACAACCGATCGGGTAACCGTCACGAATCTTGAAGCCAGCGATGGACTTGCGAGCCTTCGTCGTCACCGGCTTCTGACCTGCAACCTTCTGCATGTCGCCAACGGCGTTTTCGAGGACCTTCTTGTCAGCCACAGCTTCACCAACACCCATGTTCAGGGTGATCTTGGTGATACGCGGGACTTCCATCACCGACTTGTAGCCGAATTGCTTCGACAGGTCGCCGACGACGGTTTCTTTGTAAAATTGTTGCAAACGCGCCATGAGTGCTCCTTATGCGTTTACCAGTTCGCCGTTCGACTTGAACACGCGAACCTTGCGGCCATCTTCGAGCGCCTTGAAGCCGACACGGTCAGCCTTCTTGGTCGCCGGATTGAAGAGCGCAACATTGGAGAGATGAATCGGCATGTCTTTATCAACGATGCCACCAGCCACGCCCTTGACGGGGTTCGGCTTGACGTGCTTTTTGGCACGATTGACACCTTCGACCAGCACATGCTCTTCACCGACACGAACCAGCACGGTACCGCGCTTGCCTTTGTCTTTACCGGTGATAACGACGATTTCGTCGCCTTTACGAATCTTTTCCATGTATTTCTCCTTACAGCACTTCAGGAGCCAGGGACACGATCTTCATGAAGCGCTCGGTACGCAGTTCGCGGGTCACCGGGCCAAAGATGCGCGTGCCGATCGGCTCGAGCTTGTTGTTGAGAAGAACGGCGGCATTGCCGTCAAAGCGCACCAGCGAGCCATCCGGACGACGCACGCCCTTGGCGGTACGAACCACCACGGCATTGTAGACATCACCCTTCTTGACGCGACCGCGCGGCGCAGCATCCTTGATGCTGACCTTGATGATGTCACCAATACCGGCATAGCGGCGCTTGGATCCACCCAGCACTTTGATACACATTACTGAACGTGCGCCGGTGTTATCGGCGACATCCAGAGTTGTCTGCATCTGAATCATTTAAATTAACTCCAACTTAATCCGCTTGCGCGGTCAGTCTTGGAACCCGTACGGGTCGAACACCTTTGCCGTGTCCAGAACTGGCCATCAGCAAAAAAGAAGCCGGATTATACCGGCCTCTTTTTTACTACGCAAGCGTTTAGGGAAACTTTCGTTAGATAACGATCGCTTTTTCCAGAACGCTGGTCACTGCCCAGGTCTTGGTACGGGACACCGGACGGGTTTCAACGATCTCGACGAGATCGCCGGCACGCGCCGTATTGCCTTCATTATGGGCATGGTACTTCTTGGAGCGGACCATGATCTTGCCGTACATCGGGTGCTTGACCTTACGTTCGACGAGAACAGTGACCGTCTTCTCCATCTTGTCGCTGACAACGCGACCGACCAAAGTACGGGTGTTGCTGGTGGTTTCGCTCATTGCTGCACCGCCTTTTCACGGATAAGCGTGCGGACGCGAGCGATGTCGCGGCGCACCTTGGACATTTGGCTGGTATTGGAGAGCTGCTGGGTAGCGAGCTGCATACGCAGACCGAACTGGGCCTTCAGAAGATCCAGCAATTCCTTGTTGAGCTCGTCCACGCTCTTGGTTCTCAGTTCACTTGCTTTCATGATTACCCCAGATGACGAGTCACGAAGGTGGTGGCAATCGGCAGCTTGGCAGCAGCAAGGGCAAAAGCCTCGCGAGCCAGCGCTTCATTCACACCATCCATCTCATAGAGCACCTTGCCCGGCTGGATTTCGGCGACCCAATATTCCGGGTTACCCTTACCGTTACCCATACGAACTTCGGCCGGCTTCTTAGAAATCGGCTTGTCCGGGAAGATACGGATCCAGATACGGCCGCCACGCTTGATGTGACGGGTCATGGCACGACGGGCTGCTTCAATCTGGCGGGCAGTCAGGCGACCACGGCCGGTGGCCTTGAGGCCCCATTCGCCGAAGGAAACCTTCGTACCACGGGTCGCCAGACCTTCATTACGGCCCTTGTGTTCCTTGCGGAACTTGCGACGATTAGGTTGCAGCATTTAGGCACCTGCCTTTCTTACTCGCTTGGCCGGATCGCCAGCACCTTCGGGCTTCTTCACCGTGCGCGTGCGCGGCTTGTCACCTTCCGGACGACCCGGGGTGCGACGGGGCTTGCGATCGTCGGCAACCGGCTCGACAACTTCCGGCTGTTCGTTGCGATCGAGCATGTCGCCCTTGTAAACCCAGACCTTGATCCCGATGATGCCGTAGGTAGTCAGAGCTTCGGAAGTTGCGTAATCGATGTTGGCACGCAACGTATGAAGCGGCACGCGACCTTCGCGATACCATTCGCTACGGGCAATTTCGGCGCCGTTCAGACGACCGGCACTCATCACCTTGATACCCTGGGCACCGAGGCGCATGGCGTTCTGCATCGCACGCTTCATGGCGCGACGGAACATGATGCGCTTCTCGAGCTGCTGAGCGATCGAATCGGCAATCAGTTGAGCATCGATTTCCGGCTTGCGGATTTCTTCGATCGACACATGGACGGGAACGCCCATGATGCGCTGAAGATCCGTACGCAGTTGTTCGATGTCCTCACCCTTCTTGCCGATGACCACACCCGGACGAGCGGAGAAAACGGTGACACGGGCGTTCTTGGCCGGACGTTCGATCAGGACGCGACCCACGGAAGCGTGAGCCAGCTTACGCTTGAGGTATTCGCGAACCTTGATGTCTTCGTTCAGCATGCCCGGGAAGTCCTTGCTGGCAGCATACCAGCGCGAACTCCAGTTCTTGGTGACGGCCAGACGGAAGCCAGTCGGATGTATTTTCTGTCCCATGGCTATTCCTTAGTTACCAACGGTCAGATAGATATGGCAGGTCGGCTTTACGATCCGATTGCCACGACCTTTGGCGCGCGCGGTAAAGCGCTTGAGCACCATGCCTTTTTCGACGTAGATGATTTTCACCTTCAGTTCGTCGATATCAGCGCCGTCATTGTGTTCAGCGTTGGCAATTGCCGACTCCAGAACCTTCTTGACGATACCGGCTCCCTTTTTCGGGGAGAACGCCAGGATGTTGAGAGCCTGACCAACCGGCTTGCCACGCACCAGATCAGCCACCAGGCGACCTTTTTGCGCAGAGAGGCGTACGCCTCGCAGACTTGCACGAGTTTCCATGTCAGCTCCTTACTTCTTGGCCTTCTTGCCGGCGGTGTGACCCTTGAACGTCCGGGTCAGCGAAAATTCGCCAAGCTTGTGACCGACCATATTTTCGGTGACAAACACCGGAATATGCTGTTTACCGTTATGAACGGCGATCGTCAGACCGATAAACTCGGGGAGGATCGTCGAACGACGCGACCAGGTCTTGATCGGGCGCTTATCGCCAGTGGCGCGAACCGCTTCGACCTTGTCGATCAGGTACGCATCAACAAACGGGCCTTTTTTGAGAGAACGTCCCATTTCCTACCCCTTAACGCTTATGACGGCGCTGAACGATCATGCCGTCCGTGCGCTTGTTGCTGCGAGTGCGGTAGCCCTTGGTGGGCTGACCCCACGGGTTAACCGGCACACGACCTTCGCCGGTACGGCCTTCACCACCACCGTGCGGGTGATCAACCGGGTTCATGGCAGTACCACGAACGGTCGGACGAACACCACGCCAGCGCATGGCACCAGCTTTACCGTATTTGCGCAGGTTGTGCTCTTCGTTACCGACTTCACCAATGGTGGCGCGGCACTCGACGTGAACACGGCGAACTTCACCGGAACGCAGACGGATCTGAGCATAGATGCCTTCACGCGCCAGCAACTGGGCCGAAGTGCCGGCCGACCGGGCTAGCTGAGCACCCTTGCCGGGCAGCATTTCGATACAGCAAATCGTCGTACCGACCGGAATATTACGGATCGGCAAGGCATTACCCGACTTGATCGGCGCTTCGGAACCGCTCATCACGGCTTGGCCAACGACCATGCCCTTGTTGGCCACGATGTAGCGACGCTCGCCATCGGCGTAGCAGAGCAACGCGATATTGGCAGTACGGTTCGGATCGTATTCCAGACGCTCGACCTTGGCCGGAATACCGTCCTTGGTGCGCTTGAAATCGATGACGCGATAAGATTGCTTGTGACCGCCACCTTGGTGACGAACCGTGATGCGACCGTTGTTGTTGCGACCGGCATTGCCGGACTTGGCTTCAACCAGGGCAGCGAACGGCTTGCCCTTGTGCAGATTCGGATTGACGACCTGCACCACGGCACGACGGCCGGGGGAAGTCGGCTTGACTTTAACGAGTGCCATTAGGCATTCCCCCCTTCAACAAAATTGATTTCCTGGCCCGGCTTGAGGCTCACGTAGGCTTTTTTCCAGCCCTTGCGGCGACCCGTCGCGCCCTTGAAACGTTTGACCTTGCCCTTGACGTTGGCAACTTGCACGCCTTCGACTTCGACCTTGAACAGCAATTCGACCGCAGCCTTGATTTCCGGCTTGGTAGCATCGGAAGCAACGCGGAAGATGATCTGCTCATGCTTTTCAGCAATGTAGGTCGCCTTCTCGGAGATTTGCGGTGCGAGCAGCACCTGCATCAGACGTTGTTGGTTCATCCCCACATCTCCTCGAACTTGGCCACGGCGTTCTTGGTAACGAGAACCTTCTGGAAGCGAACCAGGGAGACCGGATCAGCTTCCTGGGCTTCGAGCACCAGAACGTTCGGCAGATTGCGCGACGAGAGATACAGATTCTCGCTGAGCACATCCGTGATAACCAGAAGATTGCCTTCCAGACCCAGGGTCTTCAGCTTTTGCGAGAAGAGCTTGGTCTTGGGTGCATCAATGGTCAGATCGTCGATGACGACCAGACGACCTTGACGGGCCAACTCGGAGAGAATCGCAGCCATACCGGCGCGGAACATCTTCTTGTTAACCTTCTGGCTGAAATTTTCTTCGGGCGAATTCGGGAAAATCCGACCGCCCCCACGCCACAGCGGGCTGCCATTGCTACCGGCACGGGCACGGCCCGTACCTTTTTGGCGCCACGGCTTGGTGGTGGTGTGACGAACTTCCGAGCGATCCTTCTGCTGACGATCACCAGAACGTGCATTGGCCTGATAAGCCACGACGATCTGGTGCACCAGCGCTTCATTGAAGTCGCGACCGAAAAGCACGTCGGAAGCCTGCAACTTTGCGGCCTCTTGTCCCTGCTCGTTAATTACATTGAGTTCCATGTCGCCCCCTTAAGCCTTGACTGCCGGACGCACGACGATGTCGGCACCCTTGGCGCCAGGAACGGCGCCGCGAACCAGCAGAAGCTGACGCTCGACATCGACGCGAACCACCGTCAAGCCTTGCATCGTGGACTGCACATCACCCATATGACCGGCCATGCGCTTACCCGGGAAAACACGACCCGGATCCTGCGCCATACCGATGGAACCCGGCGCATTATGCGACAGCGAGTTACCGTGGGTAGCACGGTTGGAACTAAAGTTGTGACGCTTGATGCCGCCCTGGAAACCCTTACCGATGGAAGTGCCGGTCACATCCACTTTTTGCCCTTCGGCGAAAATGGTGACAGCAATCTGATCGCCAGCCTTGAAAGTGGCCAGTTGCTCAGCATCAATACGGAATTCCTTGAGGACATGCCCGGCTTCCACACCCGCCTTGGCCAGATGGCCAGCAATGGGCTTGGAAACGCGGGAGGCACGGCGCTTGCCGAAACCGACCTGAATGGCTGCGTAGCCATCGATCTCCGGCGTTTTTACTTGGGTCACGCGATTGTTGGACACGTCAAGCACAGTTACCGGAATGGACGCGCCATCCTCGGCAAAAATGCGAGTCATGCCAACCTTGCGACCAACAAGGCCTAGACTCATGGTTATTCTCCTCATCGCCGGCTGCGATTGGCCGGTCGATGTAAAACAACAAATGGGCAGCCAGTGATGGCTACCCCCGAAAGGCGCGGATTATATCCGCAACCCCTGTTTACTGCAACTTGATTTCGACGTCGACACCAGCCGGCAGATCCAGCTTCATCAGCGCATCAACCGTTTTGTCGGTCGGATCAACGATATCCATCAAACGCAGATGGGTACGAATCTCCAACTGATCACGGGATGCCTTGTTGACGTGCGGCGAACGCAGGATGTCAAAACGCTGCTTGCGGGTCGGCAACGGCACCGGACCACGAACAACGGCGCCAGTGCGCTTGGCCGTCTCAACGATTTCCTGGGCGGACTGATCAATCAGACGATAGTCGAAGGCTTTGAGACGGATACGGATTTTCTGGTTTGCCATTTTGTTTTTCCAAAGAGCGATGGGGTGAAGTCTTCTTCACCCCGGATTTTTAAAAAGAGCGAATTACTCGATGATCTTGGCAACGACGCCGGCGCCGACGGTACGACCGCCTTCACGGATGGCGAAGCGCAGACCTTCTTCCATGGCGATCGGAGCGATCAGCTTGACGGTCATCTGGATGTTGTCACCCGGCATGACCATTTCCGTGCCTTCCGGCAGGGTGATCGCGCCCGTCACGTCGGTCGTGCGGAAGTAGAACTGCGGACGGTAGTTGTTGAAGAACGGGGTATGACGACCGCCTTCATCCTTCGACAGAACATACACTTCGCCCGTGAAGTGGGTGTGCGGCTTGACCGAACCCGGCTTGCACAGAATCTGGCCACGTTCGACGTCTTCACGCTTGGTGCCACGCAGCAGCGCGCCAATGTTGTCGCCAGCCTGACCTTGGTCGAGCAGCTTGCGGAACATTTCAACACCAGTACAGATGGTCTTGACGGTCGGACGGATACCAACGATTTCGATTTCTTCGCCAACCTTGACGACACCGCGTTCGACACGACCGGTCACAACCGTGCCGCGACCGGAGATCGAGAATACGTCTTCAACCGGCATCAGGAACGGCAGATCAACAGCGCGCTCCGGGGTCGGGATGTAGGAGTCCAGAGCATCGGCCAGACGGAAGATCGACGGTTCGCCGATTTCGGATTGGTCGCCTTCCAGAGCCTTCAGGGCGGAGCCGTGAATGATCGGGGTGTCGTCACCCGGGAAATCGTACTTGGAGAGCAGTTCGCGCAGTTCCATTTCGACGAGTTCGAGCAGCTCGGCATCGTCAACCATGTCGCACTTGTTCATGTACACCAGCACGTACGGCACACCGACCTGGCGAGCCAGCAGGATGTGTTCGCGGGTTTGCGGCATCGGGCCGTCAGCAGCGGAACAGACCAGGATCGCGCCGTCCATCTGGGCAGCACCGGTAATCATGTTCTTGACGTAGTCGGCGTGGCCCGGGCAATCAACGTGGGCGTAGTGACGATTGGCGGTTTCGTATTCGACGTGGGCGGTGTTGATGGTAATACCGCGAGCCTTTTCTTCCGGCGCCGCGTCGATCTGGTCGTAGGCCTTGGCGGAACCGCCAAACTTGGCCGCCAGAACGGTGGTGATCGCAGCCGTCAGCGTCGTCTTGCCGTGGTCAACGTGACCAATCGTGCCGACGTTTACGTGCGGCTTGGTACGTTCAAATTTCTCTTTTGCCATTATCGGTTCTCCAGCAATTACTTCTTGTTAATGACAGCCTCGGCGACGTTCTTCGGCGCTTCGGTGTAGTGCTTAAATTCCATCGAGTAGGTAGCACGACCTTGCGACAGCGAACGCAAGGAGGTCGAGTAACCGAACATTTCAGAGAGCGGAACCTCGGCCTTGACGAGCTTGATGCCGCCGACCTGATCTTCCATACCCTGAACAATGCCGCGACGGGACGATAGGTCGCCCATGACGTTGCCCATGTAGTCTTCCGGGGTTTCGACTTCGACCGCCATCATCGGCTCAAGCAACGTCGGATTGGCCTTCTTCATACCTTCCTTGAAAGCCATTGAAGCAGCCATACGGAAAGCGTTTTCGTTCGAGTCAACGTCGTGGTAGGAACCGTCGAACAGCGTGAACTTGACGTCGACCACCGGGAAGCCAGCCAGAACACCGCTGGTCACCGCATCGCGCAGACCCTTGTCGACCGCCGGGATGAATTCGCGGGGCACGACACCGCCCTTGATGGCGTCGATGAACTCGTAGCCCTTGCCGGCTTCATTCGGCTCGATCTTGAGCCAGACGTGACCGAACTGACCGCGACCACCGGACTGCTTGACGAACTTGCCTTCTTGCTCGACCGACTTCTTGATGCACTCACGATAAGCAACCTGCGGCGCACCAACGGTGGCCTCAACATTGAATTCGCGACGCATACGGTCGACCAGAATTTCCAGGTGCAGTTCGCCCATACCGGAAATAATGGTCTGACCGGACTCTTCATCGGTACGCACACGGAAGGACGGATCTTCCTGCGCCAGACGACCCAGCGCCAGACCCATCTTTTCCTGGTCAGCCTTGGTCTTCGGCTCGACGGCAACGTGAATCACCGGCTCCGGGAAAATCATGCGCTCAAGGGTGATGACCTTTTGCGGATCGCACAGCGTATCGCCGGTGGTGGCTTCTTTCAGACCCACGGCCGCGGCGATGTCGCCGGCACGTACTTCCTTGATCTCTTCACGCTGATTGGCATGCATCTGCAGGATGCGACCCAGGCGTTCCTTACGACCCTTGACCGGGTTGTAGACGGTATCGCCGGAGTTGATCACGCCGGAATAGACGCGGAAGAAGATTAGCTGGCCGACGAACGGGTCCGTCATGATCTTGAAAGCCAACGCCGAGAAAGCTTCGTCGTCAGCAGCGCGACGTTCGCCTTCGGACTCGTTCTCAAGGATGCCCTTGACCGGCGGGATATCAACCGGCGACGGCAGCAACTCGATCACGGCGTCCAGCATCCGTTGCACACCCTTGTTCTTGAAGGCGGTGCCGCACAGCATCGGCTGGATTTCACAGGCGATAGTACGGGTGCGCAACCCTAGGATAATGTCAGCCTCGGAGAGCTCGCCATTTTCCAGATACTTGTTCATCAGCTCTTCGGACGCCTCGGCAGCAGCTTCAACCATCTGCTCGCGCCAAGTATTGGCCTCATCGACCAGAGCCGCCGGGATTTCACGGGCATCGTACTTCATACCCTGCGAAGCCTCGTCCCAATAGATGGCCTTCATCTTGATCAGGTCCACCACACCCTCAAACTTGTCTTCGGCGCCGATAGGGACGACGATAGGCACAGGGTTGGCCTTCAGACGCAGCTTCAATTGCTCGACGACGCGGAAGAAGTTGGCACCGGAGCGGTCCATCTTGTTCACGAAGGCGAGACGCGGCACGCCGTACTTATTGGCTTGACGCCAAACCGTTTCGGACTGCGGCTGAACGCCGCCCACCGCGCAATAGACCATACAGGCAGCATCAAGCACACGCATCGAACGCTCGACTTCGATGGTGAAGTCAACGTGTCCCGGGGTGTCGATGATGTTGATGTGGTGCGGCTGGAACTGCTTGTCCATGCCACTCCAGAAACAGGTGGTTGCAGCCGAGGTAATGGTGATGCCGCGCTCTTGCTCCTGCTCCATCCAGTCCATGGTGGCGGCGCCATCATGCACTTCACCGATCTTGTGATTAACACCGGTGTAGTAAAGGATACGTTCAGTCGTCGTCGTCTTGCCGGCGTCGATGTGCGCGCTGATACCGATATTGCGGTAGCGCTCGATGGGGGTTTTGCGTGCCACGTTAGAGCCCTTTGAAAATTAGAAGCGGAAGTGAGCAAAAGCCTTGTTGGCTTCGGCCATGCGGTGCACTTCATCACGCTTCTTGACAGCGCCACCGCGATTTTCAGCGGCTTCCATCATTTCGGCAGCCAGTCGCTGACCCATGGATTTTTCCGAGCGCTTGCGGGCAGACTCACGCAGCCAGCGCATGGCCAGGGCCGCACGGCGAGCCGGACGAACTTCAACCGGCACTTGATAGTTGGCACCACCGACGCGCCGGGACTTGACTTCAACCATCGGCTTGACGTTGCTCATGGCCGAACCGAACACTTCAAGCGGATCCTTGCCACCTTTGGTGGTAATGATCTCGAAAGCGCCATAAACGATGCGTTCAGCGACAGACTTCTTGCCGCTTTGCATAATGGCGTTAACAAACTTGGAAACTTCAACGCTACCGAACTTCGGATCCGGCAGGATGTCACGTTTTGGTACTTCACGACGACGGGGCATATTAACCTCTATTAAACACGATTCAGTTGAAAAGCCGGGCTAGGGTTATACCCTCCCGGCCTCTCCCAACCGCCCAAAGGGGCGGCCACTTACTTAAGCCACTTAATGAATTAAGCAGCCTTCGGACGCTTGGCCCCGTACTTGGAACGGGACTGCTTACGATCCTTGACGCCCTGGGTATCCAGAGAGCCGCGCACGGTGTGGTAACGCACGCCCGGCAAATCCTTGACACGACCACCACGAATCAGGACCACGGAGTGCTCCTGCAGGTTGTGGCCTTCACCACCGATATAGGAAATGACTTCGAAGCCATTCGTCAGACGGACCTTGCACACTTTACGCAATGCAGAGTTCGGCTTCTTCGGGGTCGTTGTATAAACGCGGGTACATACACCACGCTTTTGCGGGCACTTTTCCAGAGCGGGAACCTTGCTCTTGGTAACCTCGGCCACACGCGGCTTGCGCACGAGCTGGTTGATGGTCGGCATATCAAACTTCCTTCAACGGCCGGGCACCGGATTTACGATGCGCGACGGCAATTTTGTTATCCAAAGCAGAGACAATGATTAGCCCCTGCCGACAAAGACCATAGATTCTATGGTTGATCAACCCCCATGTCAACGAAACATGGGGGTCGCTTGCTACATCAGGAGGCTTGGTCTGCTTCCTGAACAACAGTTTCGGTTGTCGCTTCGCTACCGGCACGGCCAGCGATATCCTCACCAGCCAATTGCGCCTTACGAGCCCGGTGGTAAGCCAGACCGGTACCGGCCGGGATCAGACGGCCGACGATGACGTTTTCCTTCAGGCCGCGCAACTCGTCGCGCTTGCCCATGATGGCAGCCTCGGTCAGGACGCGGGTCGTTTCCTGGAAGGAAGCGGCCGAGATGAAGGAATCGGTCGACAACGAGGCCTTGGTGATACCCAGCAGCATGTTGTCGAAAACGGCCGGCAACTTGCCCTCGGCGACCATGCGGTCGTTTTCGGCAAACAGTTCGGCACGCTCAACCTGCTCGGACTTGATGAACTTGGTATCGCCAGGCTCGGTGATGGTGATGCGACGCAGCATCTGGCGAACGATCACCTCGATGTGCTTGTCGTTGATCTTCACACCTTGCAGGCGGTACACGTCCTGGACTTCGTCGGTGATGTAGCGGGCCAGCGCTTCGACCCCCTGCAAGCGCAGGATATCGTGCGGATCCGGCTCGCCCTCAACAATCTTCTCGCCCTTGTTGACCACTTGGCCGTCATGCACCAGCACATGCTTGTCCTTGGAAATCAGGAACTCATGCTGTTCGCCCTCGAGATCAGTGATCACCAGACGCTGCTTGCCCTTGGTGTCCTTGCCGAAGCTGATCGTGCCGGTATGTTCGGCCAACACGGAAGCATCCTTCGGGGTGCGGGCTTCGAACAGTTCGGCCACCCGCGGCAGACCGCCGGTAATGTCGCGGGTCTTGGCAGACTCCTGCGGCATACGGGCCAGCACATCGCCGACCCCGACCTGCTGACCGTCGAGCACGGAAATAATCGAGCCGACCTGGAAGGCAATGGAAACCGGATGATCGCTACCGGCGATCTTCACTTCCTGGCCGTTTTCATCGAGCAGCTTGACGACCGGGCGAATACCCTTGGTGGCCGCCTTGCCGCCGCGCTTGTTATCGATCACGACCAGCGTCGACAGGCCGGTCACATCATCGACCTGCTTGGCCACGGTGACGCCTTCTTCGACGTTTTCGAAATGCGCCGTACCGGCATATTCCGTGACGATCGGACGGGTATGCGGATCCCAGGTGGCCAGCTTGACACCGGCCTTGACGACCTTGCCGTCGTCAGCAGCCAGCATGGCGCCGTAGGGCACCTTGTGACGCTCGCGCTCGCGGCCATGATCGTCGGTAATCAGCACTTCGCCGGAGCGGGAGATGACAACCTTCTCGCCCTTGGCACTGGTGACGTAACGCATGGTGGCGGTAAAGCGCACCGTACCGGCCGACTTCGACTCGATCTGCGAAGCGACCGCGGCCCGGGATGCTGCGCCACCGACGTGGAAGGTACGCATGGTGAGCTGGGTACCCGGCTCGCCGATCGACTGGGCAGCGATGACGCCGACCGATTCGCCAGCGTTGACCATCGTGCCGCGCCCGAGATCACGCCCGTAACACTTGGCACACAAGCCGTAGCGCGTATCGCAGGTCAGCGGCGTGCGCACCTTGACTTCGTCGATGCCGAGCTTGTCGATCATATCGACCAGATCTTCGTCGAGCATGGTGCCGGCGAAAATGACCGTTTCCTGGGTTTCCGGATCGACCAGATCGTCGACCGTGACGCGACCGAGAATCCGCTCACGCAGCGCCTCGATGACTTCACCGCCTTCGACCAGCGCCTTGACGACGAAGCCGTTCTTGGTGCCGCAATCGTCCTCGGTAATCACCAGATCCTGCGTCACATCGACCAGACGACGCGTCAGGTAACCGGAGTTGGCGGTCTTCAGCGCCGTATCGGCCAGGCCCTTACGGGCACCGTGGGTCGAGATGAAGTACTGGAGAACGTTCAGACCTTCACGGAAGTTGGTGGTGATCGGCGTTTCGATAATCGAACCATCCGGCTTCGCCATCAGGCCGCGCATACCAGCGAGCTGACGAATCTGGGCGGCGGAACCGCGGGCGCCGGAGTCGGCCATCATGTAGATGGAATTGAAGGAGTCCTGCTTGACCTTCTTGCCGAAACGATCAATGGTTTCCTCGTGGCCGAGTTCTTCCATCATGACCTTGGCGACCTGGTCACCGGTGCGACCCCAGATATCGACGACCTTGTTGTAGCGTTCGCCGTTGGTCACCAGACCGTTGGTGTATTGGGTCTCGATTTCCTTCACTTCGGCTTCGGCGGCAGCGATGATTTCCGGCTTCTTGGCCGGCACGCGCATGTCGTCGGAACAGAAGGAGATGCCGGCGCGAGTGGCCAGGGCATAACCGTTCTGCATCAGCTTGTCGGCGAAGATGACGGTTTCCTTCAGGCCGCAGCGACGGAAGGATTCGTCGATGAGCTTGGAGATTTCCTTCTTCTTCAGGGCGCGGTCAATGGTCTTGAACGGCATGCCCTTTGGCAGGATTTTGGAGAGCAAGGCACGACCGGCCGTGGTTTCGACACGGACGATCTTCTCTTCCCATTCGCCCTCGACCGCAGACGGCTCATACTGGGGCAGACGAACCGAGATGCGGGAGTGAACATCCAACTCGTTGGCGGCCATGGCACGTTCGATTTCATTGGTGTTGGCGAAATACATGCCCTCACCCTTGCCATTGATCTTTTCACGGGTCGCGTAGTACAGACCGAGCACGATATCCTGCGACGGCACGATGATCGGCTGGCCGTTGGCGGGCGACAGCACGTTGTTCGAGGCCAGCATCAGGGTGCGGGCTTCCATCTGGGCTTCGAGCGACAGCGGCACGTGGACAGCCATCTGGTCACCGTCGAAGTCGGCGTTGAACGCCGCGCAAACGAGGGGATGTAGCTGGATGGCCTTGCCTTCGATCAGGGTCGGTTCAAACGCCTGGATACCCAGACGGTGCAGGGTCGGCGCGCGGTTCAGCATGACCGGATGTTCGCGGATCACATCTTCGAGGATGTCCCAAACGACCGGTTCCTGGCCTTCGACCATCTTCTTGGCTTGCTTGATCGTGGTGGCGTAGCCGAGCACTTCGAGCTTGTGGAAGATGAAGGGCTTGAACAGCTCCAGCGCCATCAGCTTGGGCAGACCGCACTGGTGCAGCTTGAGTTGCGGACCGACCACGATGACCGAACGGCCGGAGTAGTCGACGCGCTTACCCAGCAAGTTCTGACGGAAACGACCGCCCTTGCCCTTGATCATGTCGGCCAGCGACTTCAGCGGACGCTTGTTGGCGCCAGTCATGGCCTTGCCGCGACGACCGTTGTCGAGCAGGGAGTCAACCGACTCCTGCAACATGCGCTTTTCGTTGCGCACGATGATTTCCGGGGCCTTGAGCTCAAGCAGACGCTTCAGACGATTGTTGCGGTTGATGACGCGACGATAGAGGTCGTTCAGGTCGGAGGTCGCGAAGCGGCCGCCATCCAGCGGCACCAGCGGACGCAGGTCCGGCGGCAGCACCGGCAGGACTTCGAGGACCATCCAGTCCGGCTTGATACCGGATTTCAGGAAGCCTTCAAGAATCTTCAAACGCTTGGCCAGCTTCTTGTTCTTCGCTTCCGAACCGGTGACTTCGAGTTCGGCGCGCAGCGATTCGACTTCGCTCGGCAGATCGAGGTTGCGCAGCAGTTCGCGGATGCCTTCGGCCCCCATCAGGGCATGGAATTCATCGCCATGCTCTTCCATCATTTCCAGATACTGCTCTTCGGTGAGTAGCTGGGAACGCTGGAGGTTGCTGACCAGGCCAGGATCGCAAACGACATAGGCTTCGAAGTAGAGGACGCGCTCGATATCGCGCAGCGTCATGTCGAGCACCATGCCGAGACGGGACGGCAGGGACTTGAGGAACCAGATGTGGGCGGTCGGCGAGGCCAGTTCGATGTGACCCATGCGGTCACGACGTACCTTGGCCAGCGTCACTTCGACACCGCACTTCTCGCAGATCACGCCGCGATGCTTCAAACGCTTGTACTTGCCGCACAGGCATTCGTAATCCTTGATCGGGCCAAAGATCTTGGCGCAGAACAGACCGTCGCGTTCCGGCTTGAAGGTACGGTAGTTGATGGTTTCCGGCTTCTTGACTTCACCGTAGGACCAGGAACGGATCTTTTCGGGCGAGGCGAGACCAATGGTAATCGCGTCGAATTCCTCTTCGGCGGTTACCTGCTTGAATAGATCGAGCAATGCTTTCATCGTTTAACTCCCAGCCCTAAATCAGTAACGTTCCAGATCGATATCGATCGCCAGCGAACGGATTTCCTTGACCAGCACATTGAAGGATTCCGGCATACCGGCTTCGATCCTGTGCTCGCCCTTGACGATGTTTTCGTACACCTTGGTACGACCATTCACGTCATCGGACTTCACGGTCAACATTTCCTGCAGCACGTAAGCCGCGCCGTAAGCTTCCAGTGCCCACACTTCCATTTCACCGAAGCGCTGACCACCGAACTGCGCCTTGCCGCCCAGCGGCTGCTGGGTAACCAGGGAGTACGGACCGGTCGAACGGGCGTGCATCTTGTCGTCGACCAAGTGGTGCAGCTTCAGGTAGTGCATGTAGCCAACCGTTACCTGCCGTTCGAAGGCTTCACCGGTACGACCGTCGTACAGGGTCATCTGGCCCGACGACGGCATGCCGGCCAGGGCCAGCATGGCCTTGATTTCAGCATCCTTGGCACCGTCGAACACCGGCGTCGCGAAAGGCACGCCAGCGGTCAGGTTCCCTGCCATTTCGACAATTTCCGTGTCGCTCAGTTCATCCAGATGCTCCTGCTTGCCGCTAGCGTTGTAGATCTGGTCGAGGAACGGACGCAGTTCCGTGGCCGTTGCCTGAGCCCGCAGCATGGCGCCGATCTTGTGGCCGAGGCCCTTGGCGGCGAGACCGAGGTGAACTTCGAGAATCTGACCGACGTTCATCCGCGACGGCACGCCGAGCGGATTCAAGACGATGTCGACCGGGCTGCCGTCTTCCATGTGCGGCATGTCCTCGACCGGTAGAATGCGGGAGACCACGCCCTTGTTACCGTGCCGGCCGGCCATCTTGTCGCCGGGTTGCAAGCGACGTTTGACGGCAACATAGACCTTGACCATCTTCTGCACACCCGGCGGCAGTTCGTCGCCCTGGGTCAGTTTCTTGCGTTTAGCTTCGAAAGCCGCATCGAAGTCCTTGCGGGCCTGTTCCAGGCCATCCTTGACCTGTTCCAGTTGCTGGGCGATGTCGTCATCGGCCAGACGGATGTCGAACCAGTGATGCGGATCGATACCATCCAGGTAAGCCTGATCGATGGTCGTGCCCTTGGCCAGCTTCTTCGGACCGCCATTGGCCTTCTTGCCGAGAATCAGACGCTCGATACGGGCGAACGCATCGCGTTCGACGATCCGCATCTGGTCGGCCAGATCCAGCTTGTAGTGACGCAGGTGCTCGTCGATGATCGACTGGGCACGCTTGTCGCGCTCGATACCTTCGCGGGTGAACACCTGAACGTCGATGACTGTACCGGCGATGCCGGACGGCACGCGCAGCGAGGTGTCTTTAACGTCGGACGCCTTTTCGCCGAAGATGGCGCGCAACAGCTTTTCTTCCGGCGTCAGCTGGGTTTCGCCCTTGGGCGTGACCTTGCCGACCAGCACGTCGGCAGCTTCGACTTCGGCGCCGATATAGACGATGCCGGAGTCGTCCAGACGGGACAACTGGCCTTCGCCGAGCGAGGCGATGTCGCGGGTGATTTCTTCAGGCCCGAGCTTGGTATCGCGGGCAACAACCGTCAGTTCCTCGATGTGGATCGAGGTATAGCGGTCTTCGGCGACGACGCGTTCGGAGATCAGGATCGAATCTTCGAAGTTGTAGCCGTTCCACGGCATGAAGGCGATCAGCATGTTCTGACCGAGGGCGAGTTCGCCCTTGTCAGTCGACGCGCCATCGGCCACCACGTCACCGCGGGCGATCTTGTCGCCGACGCGAACCAGCGGACGCTGGTTGATGTTGGTGTTCTGGTTGGAACGGGTGTACTTCACCAGATTGTAGATATCGACACCGACTTCACCGGCAATGGTTTCGTCGTCATTGACGCGCACCACAACACGGCCGGCATCGACGTAATCGACCATGCCGCCACGGCGGGCAACGACGGCAGTGCCGGAGTCGACGGCCACGGTGCGTTCGATACCGGTACCGACCAGCGCCTTTTCCGGACGTAGGCAAGGTACGGCCTGACGTTGCATGTTGGCGCCCATCAGTGCGCGGTTCGCATCGTCGTGCTCAAGGAACGGAATCAGCGAGGCAGCGACGGAAACGATCTGGCCCGGGGCCACGTCCATGTACTGGACGCGAGCCGGTTCGGCCAGGATGGTTTCGCCCTTTTCGCGGCAGGTCACCAGATCGTCGGACAGACGATTGTTTTCGTCGAGGGCGGCATTGGCCTGGGCAACCACGTAGTTGCCTTCTTCAATGGCCGACAGGTACTCGATCTCACTGGTCACTTGCGAGTCGACCACTTTGCGGTAGGCGGTTTCGATGAAGCCGTAATCATTGACCCGGGCAAACAGGGCCAGCGAGTTGATCAGGCCGATGTTCGGACCTTCCGGCGTTTCGATCGGGCAGACGCGGCCGTAATGGGTCGGATGCACGTCGCGCACTTCGAAGCCGGCGCGTTCGCGCGTCAGACCGCCCGGGCCAAGGGCCGAAACGCGGCGCTTGTGAGTGATTTCCGACAGCGGATTGGTCTGGTCCATGAACTGCGAGAGCTGGCTGGAACCGAAGAATTCCTTGATGGCGGCGCTGATCGGCTTGGCATTGATCAGGTCGTGCGGCATCAGGTTGTCGGATTCGGCCTGGCTCAAACGTTCCTTGACGGCACGTTCGACCCGGACGAGACCGGCGCGGAACTGGTTTTCGGCCAATTCGCCGACGGAACGGACACGACGGTTGCCGAGGTGATCGATGTCGTCGATTTCGCCGCGACCGTTGCGCAGGTCGACGAGAATCTTGATGACTTCAACGATGTCGCGCGGCGACAGGGTTAGCTGCTCGCGAACTTCGACATTGGCGCCGAGCGGCTTGACCTTGGCGGCCAGTTCTTCGGCGGCTTCCTTGGTCAGGTTTTCAGACAAGGCACGCGGGCCGTAAGGCATCAGGCTGACCAGATCCTGGATGGCGGCCAGCGAGAACCCCGAACCTTCGGACAGGTTGCGCAGCGCAGCCTCGGCCTTGGAGGCCAGGTTCTTGATCATGACCTTGTATTCAATGACGTCAGCACGGGTCAGGCGGCGATTGAACTTCATGCGGCCAACACCGGACAGGTCGTAACGCTCGTCGGAGTAGAACAGGCCGTTGAAGAGGATCTCAACGGCTTCTTCCGTCGGCGGCTCGCCCGGACGCATCATGCGATAGATGGCAACGCGCGCCGCTTGACGGGAAGCGGTTTCATCGGCCCGCAGGGTGTTGGAGATGAAGGAACCACGATCCAACTCGTTGGTATAGAGCGTTTCCACGGTGTAGATGTCCGCTTCACGCAGCTTGGCCAGCAAGGTTTCGGTGATTTCGTCGTTGGCGTTGGCGATCACTTCACCGGTCGACTGGTCGATGATGTTCTTGGCAACAACGCGACCGATGAAGAAATCTTCCGGCACGACAAGCTGGTTCAGGCCAGCGGCGCCGATTTCGCGAATGTGCTTGGCGGTGATCCGCTTGTCCTTGGCGACAATGACCTTGCCGTCCGGTGCCACGAAATCGAAGCGGGCAACTTCGCCGCGCAGGCGTTCCGGAACCAGCGTGAATTCAACCTTGTCCTTGCCGAGCAGGAAGGTGTCGAAATCGAAGAATTCGCTGAGGATTTCTTCCGACGACATGCCGATGGCCTTGAGCAGCGTGGTAACGGGCATCTTGCGCCGACGGTCGACGCGGAAAAACAGGGTGTCCTTGGGGTCGAATTCGAAGTCGAGCCAGGAACCGCGGTAAGGAATGATCCGCGCCGAAAAGAGCAGTTTGCCCGAGCTGTGCGTCTTGCCGCGATCGTGCTCGAAGAAGACGCCCGGCGAACGGTGCAACTGGGAAACGATGACACGCTCGGTGCCATTGATGACGAAAGAACCATTAGTCGTCATGAGCGGAATTTCGCCCATGTACACTTCCTGCTCCTTGACTTCCTTGACCGTATCCGGCGCTTCGCGATCCATGATCACCAGACGCACCCGGGCGCGCAGCGAAGAAGCGAAGGTCAGACCGCGTTGCTGACATTCTGTGACGTCGAATGCCGGCTCGCCGAGCATGAAGCTGACGAACTCGAGACGGGCATTGCCGGAATGCGAAACGATCGGAAAAATCGAGGTAAACGCGGCTTGCAAGCCTTCGTTCTTGCGTTTTTCAGCGGGGACTTCCGCTTGCAGGAAAGCGGTAAAGGACTCGAGCTGGGTCGCAAGCAGGAAAGGAATATCAAGCACGCTGGCGCGCTTGGCAAAACTCTTGCGGATGCGTTTCTTCTCGGTGAAGGAGTAAGTCATGGTAACTCCGTGAGGATGAAATCAAACATGGAACCTGTCGAAACAGGCAAACGCAAACGGGCTCGCCTCCCTTGCAGGGATGAGGAAAGCTTCGTTTGCGTTTGCCGGTTGGCGTTATTCAAGTTCGTTTTTGGTTCAGTTAAACCTGTAGCACAAAGCACAAAAGGGCTGGCGGAAAACCGCCAGCCCGCGCACCCAAAGTCGATTACTTGACTTCGACCTTGGCGCCAGCGGCTTCCAGCTGCGTCTTGAGGGCTTCGGCATCAGCCTTGGCAACGCCTTCCTTGACAGCCTTCGGAGCGCCATCAACCAGATCCTTGGCTTCCTTGAGACCCAGACCGGTAACTGCACGGACGACCTTGATGACTTCAACCTTCTTTTCGCCAGCAGCCAGCAGCATGACGGTAAATTCGGTTTGTTCTTCAACAGCAGCGGCAGCGGTAGCCGGACCAGCAACGGCCATGGCAGCGGCGGAAACGCCAAACTTCTCTTCGAATGCCTTGACCAGGTCATTCAGATCCATAACGGTCATGGAGCCAACGGCTTCCAGGATGTCTTCTTTGCTAATTGCCATTTCAAATAACTCCTAAATCAGTTCGTAAGCGGTACGGTTCAAGCAGCAACTTCTTCGCGCTGTTTGGCGAGAGCACCCAGGCAGACGGCAAAGCCGGTAACCGGGGCCTTCATCACATACAGCAGCTTGGCGAGCAGTTCATCGCGGCTCGGGATGGAGGCGAGGGCCTGCACACCGGCTTTGTCGAGCACCTTGCCAGCGTAGGAGCCGGCCTTGAGGACCAACTTGTCGTTGGTTTTGGCAAAGTCGTTGAGAACCTTCGCAGCTGCCACCGGGTCAGTGGAGACGCTATAAATCAGCGGACCAACCATATGCTCGGCCAGGCCGGCAAAGGATGAGCCAGCCACGGCGCGCCGCACCAGGGTGTTCTTCAGCACTCGCAGATAGACGCCAGATTCGCGAGCCTTGCGCCGCAGCACGGTGAGGTCACCGACCTCAATGCCACGATACTCGGCGATCACGATAGTCTGTGCGTTGGCCACTTGTGCCGACACCTCAGCTACAACCGCTTTTTTGTCGTTCAGATTGAGACCCACAGGTCTTTCCTCCTTTCAAGTCATAACACGACGGGATGGATTTCCCGCCGCACCTACGGCGACCTGAACCAGAAGCTATGCCGTCCGTTGCCGGCCAGCAGAAAATCTTGTTCTGGGACACCGTCTGCGCAGGGTGCTTTCGCGATTAAGCTCCGTTAGCGGGGCGCCTGCGGTCTTTGACGATCTGCCGGCAACCGTCTTGCGACAGTCGCCAACAGCCCAAAGTACTTTTTAGCCAACCAGCGTGGCCTGATCGACGCGAACGCCGGGGCCCATCGTGGCAGCAACTGCGACCTTGCGCAGATACTGGCCCTTGGAAGAAGCCGGTTTCGCCTTGTTCAGTGCATCGATCAGTGCCTTCAGATTGCTTTCCAGGCTTTCGACCGAGAACGAGGCACGACCGATGGTGGCGTGAACAATGCCGCCCTTGTCGGTGCGGTATTGAACTTGGCCCGCCTTGGCATTCTTGACGGCAGTAGTGACATCCATGGTCACCGTACCCACCTTCGGATTCGGCATCAGGCCGCGCGGGCCAAGGATCTGACCGAGTTGGCCAACGACCTTCATGGCATCCGGCGTCGCGATAACGACGTCAAAATCCAGCTTGCCAGCCTTGACGTCGGCAGCCAGGTCGTCGAAACCGACGACTTCAGCACCCGCTGCGCGGGCGGCTTCAGCCTTGTCGCCCTGGGCGAACACGGCAACGCGAACAGACTTGCCGGTACCAGCCGGCAGCACGACGGAACCACGCACAACCTGGTCCGACTTGCGAGCATCAACACCGAGGTTGACGGCAACGTCGATCGACTCGTCAAACTTGGCGGTGGCGGTTTCCTTGGCCAGGGCCAGGGCTTCCTGAACCGGGTAGGGCTTCTGCGCGACGATCTTGCCAGCGACTGCTTTTTGCTTTTTGGTGAGCTTTGCCATGATTAGAGACCCTCCACCGTGATGCCCATCGAGCGGGCGGAGCCGGCGATGGTACGAACGGCAGCTTCGAGATTGGCAGCGGTCAGATCCGGCTGCTTGGCCTTGGCGATTTCTTCAGCCTGGGCCAAGGTGATCTTGCCGACCTTGTCGGTATGTGGCTTGGCGGAACCGGACTTGATGCCGGCAGCCTTCTTGATCAGGATGGTGGCCGGCGGCGTCTTCATCACGAAGGTGAAGGACTTGTCGGCGAAGGCGGTGATCACGACCGGAATCGGCAGACCCGGCTCGACGCCTTGCGTCTGGGCGTTGAAAGCCTTGCAGAATTCCATGATGTTCAGACCGCGCTGACCGAGGGCCGGGCCAATCGGGGGGGACGGATTTGCTTTGCCTGCCGGCACTTGCAACTTGATATAACCAATAATTTTCTTGGCCATAGTTTTGCTCCTAACGGATGAGTGGTAGCGCGTTTTCGCCGGATTTTCACCCGTCTACAGACGCTCCTCTTGTCGAAACGAAGGGCTTTCGACTTGCCCTGAAACCGTGATCAGGCCTTTTCGACCTGACCGAACTCCAGCTCGACCGGCGTAGCGCGACCGAAAATGGTCACCGACACACGCAGGCGATTCTTTTCGTAATTGACGTCCTCGACCGAACCGTGGAAGTCCGTAAACGGGCCTTCTTTGACGCGGACCACTTCGCCAACTTCGAACAGCACTTTCGGACGCGGCTTTTCAACCCCCTCCTGCATTTGCTGCATGATCTTTTCGACTTCCTTTTCGGAAATCGGGGTCGGCTTGTTGGCGGTACCGCCGACAAAACCGGTAACTTTCGGCGTGTTCTTCACGAGATGCCAGGAATCGTCGTCCATTTCCATTTCGCAGAGCACATAGCCCGGAAAGAACTTACGTTCGGAAATCGACTTCTGGCCGCCCTTCATTTCGACGACTTCTTCAACCGGCACGAGGATGCGGCCGAACTTGTCCTGCATATCCAAGCGGGTAATGCGCTCCTGAATGGCGCGCATTACACTCTTCTCGAAGCCGGAGTAGGCATGTACTACATACCAGCGTTTGCTCATGATTTCTTCCAGCCCAGCACGAGATCGTAGAGAACCCACTCGAGGCTCTTGTCAGTCAAATAGAGGAACAAGGCCATGACCACCACAAAGGCGAACACAGCGCCGGTGGTCTGCATGGTTTCCTTGCGCGACGGCCAGACAACCTTTCTGGCCTCGAGAACCGCCTCGTTGGCAAACGCAAAAAAGCGCTGCCCCGGCTCTGTTTTCCAGGCGACAGCACTTGCCAGCGCGAACCCAACGAGAACCGCCAGGACACGCAAAATCATTGCCTGCTCGGAGAGCAGGTAGAACCCAGCCACACCGGCCGCCAGAATAACCAGCGCCAGCGCAAACTTGATCTTGTCAGCCATGACGTTCGCGATCTTTAAAGAAGGTGGCAGGGGCGGAGGGAATCGAACCCCCGACCTACGGTTTTGGAAACCGTTGCTCTACCAATTGAGCTACACCCCTGCTGCAGAAACATAAAAGCGCCTCGGTTTCCCGAAGCGCCTTAACTACTCAAACTATCGATTACTCGATGATCTTGGCAACGACGCCGGCGCCGACGGTACGACCACCTTCACGGATGGCGAAGCGCAGACCTTCTTCCATGGCGATCGGAGCGATCAGCTTCACGGTCATCTGGATGTTGTCACCCGGCATAACCATTTCCGTGCCTTCCGGCAGGGTGATCGCGCCCGTCACGTCGGTCGTGCGGAAGTAGAACTGCGGACGGTAGTTGTTGAAGAACGGGGTATGACGACCGCCTTCATCCTTCGACAGAACATACACTTCGCCCGTGAAGTGGGTGTGCGGCTTGACCGAACCCGGCTTGCACAGAATCTGGCCACGTTCGACGTCTTCACGCTTGGTGCCACGCAGCAGCGCGCCAATGTTGTCGCCAGCCTGACCTTGGTCGAGCAGCTTGCGGAACATTTCAACACCAGTACAGATGGTCTTGACGGTCGGACGGATACCAACGATTTCGATTTCTTCGCCAACCTTGACGACACCGCGTTCGACACGACCGGTCACAACCGTGCCGCGACCGGAGATCGAGAATACGTCTTCAACCGGCATCAGGAACGGCAGATCAACAGCGCGCTCCGGGGTCGGGATGTAGGAGTCCAGAGCATCGGCCAGACGGAAGATCGACGGTTCGCCGATTTCGGATTGGTCGCCTTCCAGAGCCTTCAGGGCGGAGCCGTGAATGATCGGGGTGTCGTCACCCGGGAAATCGTACTTGGAGAGCAGTTCGCGCAGTTCCATTTCGACGAGTTCGAGCAGCTCGGCATCGTCAACCATGTCGCACTTGTTCATGTACACCAGCACGTACGGCACACCGACCTGGCGAGCCAGCAGGATGTGTTCGCGGGTTTGCGGCATCGGGCCGTCAGCAGCGGAACAGACCAGGATCGCGCCGTCCATCTGGGCAGCACCGGTAATCATGTTCTTGACGTAGTCGGCGTGGCCCGGGCAATCAACGTGGGCGTAGTGACGATTGGCGGTTTCGTATTCGACGTGGGCGGTGTTGATGGTAATACCGCGAGCCTTTTCTTCCGGCGCCGCGTCGATCTGGTCGTAGGCCTTGGCGGAACCGCCAAACTTGGCCGCCAGAACGGTGGTGATCGCAGCCGTCAGCGTCGTCTTGCCGTGGTCAACGTGACCAATCGTGCCGACGTTTACGTGCGGCTTGGTACGCTCGAATTTTTCCTTAGCCATTCTAGTTCCTCAATAATCAAATAAATAAAAAATCCAGAATCCAAGCTAATCGGTGGTGCCCATGGGCAGGATCGAACTGCCGACCTCTCCCTTACCAAGGGAGTGCTCTACCACTGAGCCACATGGGCCTACCTTAAAACTCCAGCCGTACCGCGCATGGAGCGGGTGAAGGGAATCGAACCCTCGTCTTAAGCTTGGAAGGCTTCAGCTCTACCATTGAGCTACACCCGCTTATCCTTCGCCCGCAGCACAGGCCGCTACAGCATTCAATCTGGTGGAGGGGGAAGGATTCGAACCTTCGAAGGCAGAGCCGACAGATTTACAGTCTGTTCCCGTTGACCGCTTGGGTACCCCTCCGGAGAACGCAAGATTATCCAGGCAAGTTTTGTTTGTGTCAACACCCATTAAAACAAAAAGCCGGCAAAAAGCCGGCTTTCAGCAAAAAAAGACCAATTACTTCTGGGACAGAATCCAGGTAACCAGCTTTTTGGCTTCGTCATCGGTAACGTTGTTCGGCGGCATCGGGATCTCGCCCCATACACCCTTGCCACCGGCCTTGACCTTGGCAGCCAGCTTGGCAGCAGCAGTCTTGTCGCCCTTGTACTTGGCAGCAACATCCTTGTAGGCCGGACCAACCAGTTTCTTATCCGTGGTGTGGCAAGCCAGGCAACCCTTGGCTTTAGCCAGAGCCTCGTCGGCGTGGACTTGACCGGCCAATGCAATACCAGCGACAGCCATCATGGCAACAAAAACAGCTTTCATTATTACGCTCCGTTCGTCAGGTTGATAAGTAAATCAGCGCGTGATGATAAGGCCCTTTGACGTCCCTTGCAAACCGCCCATCGGACAAGTTCGTTAGCATATAAATGCTTGCTCTACCCTATCGCGCTAGTAATTAACGTTCGACCGGAAGCCGCGTTGACCGCAACAACTTATAAAGGCCGTGACGACATGGCCAGCAATGCGCCGGCCGAGACAAACAAGCCACCAAACAGGCGATTTTGTAGCCGCAACTTTTTCGGCTCGTGCAACCACCCACCCAGACGTACTGCAACCAGAGCGTAGATCGACATGACCAGCATATCGGTCAAGCACAGCGTGGCGGCAATCACCAGGTACTGGGGAAACTGGGCCGACGCCGTGTCGATAAAAGAAGGCACCAGCGCCCCGATGAAGATGATCGCCTTCGGATTGGTCAAATTGACCAGCAAGCCCTGAAGGAAGAGCCCCTTGCGCCGTTCGGGCGGCAACGTGGCGTCCATTGCGACCGGGGCGGCACGCCACTTCTTAATGCCGAGCCAGAGCAGATAGGCGGCGCCAATCAGCTTCACCACCCCGAACGCCGTTTCCGAAGCAGCCAGCAACGCGCCCAGCCCAACCGCAACGATGGTCAGATGAATCAGGATGGCTGTCTGCAAGCCGAGGATCACCGCCAGCGCCGACCAGTAACCATGGCGCATGCCGGCACTCATGCTGGCCACCGCCCCCGGCCCCGGGGTGACGGCGATCAGGATCGCCGCCAGCAGGAAGCCGAGCCAGAGATGTAGACTCACTTGCGGCGCTGAATCTGCTTGACGTCGCGCACCGCGCCCTTGTCGGCCGAGGTGGCCATCAGCGCATAGGCCTGCAGCGCTGCCGAAACCACCCGCTCGCGAGCCACCGGCTGCCAGGCCGCCTCGCCCTTGGCTTCCATGGCCGCGCGGCGCTTGGCCAGTTCGCCATCGGCAACGGCCAGATGGATGCGCCGGTTCGGAATGTCGATTTCGATGCGATCGCCCTCTTCGACCAGGCCGATGGCGCCGCCGTCCGCCGCTTCCGGCGAGGCATGACCGATCGACAGACCGGAGGTGCCGCCGGAGAAACGGCCGTCGGTAAGTAGCGCACAGGCCTTGCCCAAGCCCATCGACTTCAGATAGGAGGTCGGATAGAGCATCTCCTGCATACCGGGACCACCCTTTGGGCCTTCATAGCGGATCACCACCACGTCACCGGCCACGACATTGCCGCCAAGAATGGCTTCCACCGCCGCATCCTGACTCTCGAAGACCCGGGCCCGGCCGTTGAATTTCCAGATCGACTCATCAACGCCGGCCGTCTTGACGATGCAACCATCGAGCGCGATATTGCCGTGCAGCACGGCCAGGCCGCCCTCCTGCGAATAAGCATTGGCCTTGTTGCGAATGCAGCCATTGGTGCGATCAAGATCGAGTTCGTTGTAGCGCCGATCCTGCGAGAAGGCGATCTGGGTCGGCACGCCGCCCGGTGCCGCCTTGAAGAATTCGTGCACCTTGACATCGTGCTCGCGCACCACATCCCAGCGATCGATGGCGTCGCCAAGGGTATCGGCGTGTACGGTCGGCAAATCACGCTGGATCAGGCCGGCCCGGTCGAGTTCGCCGAGAATGCCCATGATGCCGCCGGCCCGATGCACGTCCTCGATGTGGTATTTGTCGGTCATCGGCGCCACCTTGCACAGACAAGGCACGGCGCGGGAAATGCGGTCAATGTCGGCCATGGTGAAATCGACCCCGGCCTCCTGCGCCGTCGCCAGGATGTGCAGCACGGTATTGGTCGAACCACCCATGGCAACGTCGAGCGCCATGGCATTTTCGAAGGCCGCCTTGGTGGCGATCGAGCGCGGCAACACCGAGGCATCGTCCTGTTCGTAATAGCGCTTGCACAACTCGACGATCTGGCGCCCGGCGCGCAGGAACAACTGCTTGCGGTCGGCATGCGTGGCAACGACGGTACCGTTGCCGGGCAAGCTGAGACCCAGCGCCTCGGTCAGGCAATTCATCGAATTGGCGGTAAACATGCCGGAGCAGGAACCGCAGGTCGGACAGGCCGAACGTTCAATCTCGTCCAGATCCGTCTGGGAAACCGTGCTGTCCGCTGCCTTGACCATGGCATCGACGAGATCGAGATGGACGATCTGCCCCTGCACCTTGACCTTGCCGGCCTCCATCGGACCGCCGGAGACGAAAATCACCGGAATATTGACGCGCATCGCCGCCATCAGCATGCCCGGGGTGATCTTGTCGCAGTTGGAAATACAGACCATGGCGTCGGCGCAATGGGCATTGACCATGTACTCGACGGAATCGGCAATCAGATCGCGACTGGGCAGCGAATAGAGCATGCCGCTGTGGCCCATGGCGATGCCGTCGTCGATGGCGATGGTGTTGAATTCCTTGGCAATACCGCCAGCCGCCTCGATTTCGCGCGCTACCAACTGGCCCATGTCCTTGAGGTGCACGTGACCGGGCACGAACTGGGTGAAGCTATTGACCACGGCGATGATCGGCTTGCCGAAATCGCCATCCTTCATGCCGGTAGCGCGCCACAGGGCGCGAGCGCCGGCCATGTTGCGACCGTGGGTGGAAGTGCGGGAACGGTATTGCGGCATGGGAATCTCCATCTGAAACATGGCGCCAATTGCCGTGTAACAAAAGGCGCGAACTATAATCACCCAATTCTAGCCCACTCTGGCCACCTGATGCTTCTCCATCCCCAGTTCGACCCCGTCGCCTTCTCCGTCGGCCCACTTTCGGTGCGGTGGTACGGTTTGATGTATCTCGTCGCCTTCGTTCAATTTATTTTGCTCGGCCGCTACCGGATCAAGACCCGCCCCGCCATCCTCAACGCCGAACAACTCGACGACCTGCTGTTCTACGGCATGCTCGGCGTCATTCTCGGCGGCCGGCTCGGCCAGGTGTTGTTTTATGAGCCGGGTTATTACTTCTCTCACCCATTGGAAATCCTCGCCGTCTGGAAAGGCGGCATGAGCTTTCACGGCGGTTTCCTCGGCGTCCTCGTCGCCATGCTCCTGTGGGCTCGCAAGCAAGGCATGGCCGTCTTCGACGTCACCGACTTCATCGCGCCGCTGGTGCCGCTTGGCCTGGCCGCCGGACGCATCGGCAATTTCATCAATGGCGAGTTGTGGGGCCGCGTCGCCGACCCCAGCCTGCCCTGGGCAATGATCTTCCCGCAGTCCGGCGATCTGCAACCGCGCCACCCGTCGCAGCTCTACCATGTCGGCCTGGAAGGCTTGGCGCTGTTTGTCATTCTCTGGCTGTACAGCAGCAAGACCAGGCCGCGCCGCGCGGTTTCCGGCGTCTTCCTGATCGGCTATGGCATCTTCCGCTTCATCACCGAATACTTCCGCGAACCGGATGCCGGCATTTTCGGCCAGTCCTACACCATCAGCATGGGCCAGTGGTTGTCGCTGCCAATGATTGCGGTGGGTGTCGCGCTGCTTGTTCTGGCTTACCGGAAACACGCCTGAACCGGCATTTCCGCGCCCCGGCGAAGACCTTATAATTATGGATTACGTTATCCACACAGACAGGAATCCAGTCATGACTCGTCCCTTCAAGGTTCTCGGTATCCAGCAAATCGCCATCGGCGGCCCTTCCAAGGAAAAATTGCGCACCCTGTGGGTCGAGAAATTCGGCCTGGAAATCACCAGCAGCTTCGTTTCCGAACGCGAGAATGTCGATGAGGATATCTGCGCCATGGGCAGCGGCCCGTTCAAGGTTGAAGTCGACCTGATGCAGCCGCTCGATCCGGAAAAGAAGCCGGCCGTGCATGCCACGCCGCTCAACCACGTCGGCCTGTGGATCGACGACTTGCCCAAGGCCGTCGAATGGCTGTCGGCCAATGGCGTGCGTTTTGCGCCGGGCGGCATCCGCAAGGGCGCCGCCGGTTTCGACATCACCTTCCTGCACCCGAAGGGCAACGAGGAATTCCCGATCGGCGGCGAAGGCGTGTTGATCGAACTGGTCCAGGCACCGCCGGAAGTCGTAAACGCCTTCGCCAAGCTGGCTGCCCAGTAAGCCTGGCAATGAGCGAATTTCCCGAGGGCGAGCTCGAGGAAACCCGGGCGGCGCTTGCTCCAACGCTTGAGGCAACCGCCGCCATCCTGCCCTGGCTGGCCAAGCCGCGACCACTGCGCTTTGCCGAGCAGCTCAACCAGCGCTGGGTCGCCGCTTGCGCCCGCCTGGCTGCGGCCTGGTCAGCCCGCCATGGCGAGGGTGCCGACGATATCCGCCCAGCGATTTTTGCGCTCTATGCAATTGCCCTGGAAACAGCCGATGCCGATTGCCTGCGCCTCGGCGAAGCACTGGCCAGCGCGACGGATGCTCTGGAAGCGACGGCTCCGCCGCCGCGTCTGCTCGCCGCACTGACCGCCAGCATCGAATGTTTCGACGAGGCCAGCGGCCTCGAACACGTACTCTTCGGCGAGCGCGCCCGCCATTTCGCCCAACGCCTGGAAACCAGTTGTGCCCCCGGCCAAAGCGCCAGCCCGCGCTCCGCCGTCCTCGACCAGCTATTCGTCAGCGAAACCGGCGAACGGCTGGAGCGCATGCACGAGGCCCTCGCCGCCCTGCCGCCGGATGCCTACGCCCTCAAGCTGGAGGCCGGCGAACTGGCGCAACAGGCCGAGCACCTGGAGCTCTACGGCGTCCTGCATCTGATCGGCCAACTGACCCGGGCGACTAGCGGCGACCTTGAGGCGCCGGCCGTCCGCCAGAATCTGCTCGACTTGCTGCAACAGCTCGAGACGGCCATCGTCGCGCTTGGCACCTGACTGGCGCCGAGCGCTCTGGGCAAGAGGCCCGTCGCTTACAAGTCCGGCGCGCCCGGCGTCGTCTTGAAAATAAAAGCGGCCTGTTTGACTTCTGTCATCCACACCAGCCCGTCGCCGTAGTGCCCGGTCTGGGCGACTTCGGTGATGCGCCTGAAAATGTCCTCAGCCACCTCGTCGGGCGCCACGATCTCGATCCGCACCTTGGGCGTGTAATCGGTCAGTTCGTCCTTAATCCGGTGGCGCGTGACATGGCGGCTGGGCGCGCTGCAGCCCTCGACCTTGCTCACCGTCATGCCGGGGAAGCCGGGCATGGCTATCAACGCATCGCGCAACGCCGGCAGCTTGTTGGGGCGGATCACCGCCTTGATCTCTTTCATCGCATCCCCTCACTCATGCTTCGACCTTCTCGTCGTCAAACCAGCGATAGATGGTCGGCAAGACCACCAGCGTCAACAATGTCGATGTTACCAGGCCGCCGATGACCACGATGGCTAGCGGACGTTGCACTTCGGAACCCGGCCCGCTCGAGAACAGGAAGGGAATCAGGCCGAGCATGGCGACGGTGGCCGTCATCATCACCGGCCGGAAACGCAGGGTGGCGCCTTCGACCACGGCGTCACGCACGCTACGCCCCTCTTCGCGCAGGCCGCGAATATAGGAGACGAGCACCACGCCGTTCAGCACGGCAATGCCCCACAACGCGATGAAACCGACCGAGGCGGGCACCGACAGGTATTCGCGACTGATGAACAGACCGATGATGCCGCCGATCGAGGCAAAGGGCAGCACGGTAATGATCAGGGTGGCGAAGCGCAGCGAGCTGAAGAGCAGGAAAAGCAGGAAGAAAATCGCCGCGATGGTGATCGGAATGATCACCATCAGGTGACCAAGGGCCCGTTCCATGTTCTGGAATTGGCCGCCCCACTCGAGGTAATAGCCTTCCGGCAACTTGATCTGATGCTCAACCTTCTGCTGCAACTCGGCGACGAAGCTGCCGAGGTCGCGGTCCTTGACGTTGACGCCAACGACGATACGGCGCTTGCCCAGTTCGCGCGAGATCTGCGCCGGACCATCCATGACACGGATCTTGGCGACGTCGGTCAGGCGCACCTGGGCACCGTTGCGCGAGGTGATCAATACATTCGAGATGGCCTCGACATTGTTGCGGAAATTCTCCGGCAAACGGACGACGCCGGGGAAACGCCGCTCGCCCTCGAAAATCTCGGTCGCCACCTTGCCGCCAATGGCCGTTTCCAGCACGTCGTTGACATCGGAGACATTGAGGCCGAGGCGGGCGATCGCCTGGCGATCGATTTCGACCGAAAGGTACTGCTGCCCGCTGATCCGCTCGATGCGCAGATCCTGCGCCCCCTGCAGGGTCTGGGCGACCTTGCCGATCTGGCCGGCGAGCTTTTTCAGTTGATCGAGATCGTCGCCGAAAACCTTGACGGCGATGTCGGAACGCACACCGGTAACCATTTCGTCAACCCGGTCGGAAATCGGCTGCGCCATGACCACCTGCACGCCGGGCAGTGCCTTGAGCTTGTCGCGCATGGCCTCCTGGATATCGTCCTGGGTCCAGCCGGACGGCCATTCGCTGCGCGGCTTGAGGCTGACGATCGGGGTCGACTCGTTGGGCCCCTGCGGATCGGCCGGCGACTCGCCGCGCCCGACGCCGGAAACCGCCGACTTGACGCCGGGCACCTGCATGACCAGACGCATCGCTTCCATTTCCATCTTGATCGACTCCTCAAGCGAAATGTTCGGCACGCGGTTGATGCCCGGCACCACCGAGCCTTCCTTCATTTCCGGAATGAAGGCGGTGCCGAGGAAAGGCAGCACGGCAACGGTCAGGGCGAAGGCGCCGACCGCCGCCGCCACCGTCTTCCGCTCGTTGGCCAGTGCCCAGTGCAACATTTTCAGATAACGCCCCTTCATCGCCGCGATCAGCTTGGTATCGTGGTCGCCATCATGCGCCGGCGGCTTCAGCAGGTAGGTCGACATCACCGGCGTCAGTGTCATCGACAGCACCAGAGAAATGGCCAGCGCGATGGCAATGGTGTAGGCAAGCGGCGCAAACATCTTGCCTTCCATGCCCTGCAGGGTCATCAGCGGCAGGAAGACGAGGATGATGATGCCGACCCCGAAGATCACCGGCGTCGCCACTTCAACCACCGCATGCAAAATCACCCGCAACGGACTTTCGCCGGTTTTTGCATGGCGCCCCAGTTGCAGGAAAGCGTTCTCGACCACCACCACCGAGCCGTCCACCATCAGGCCGATGGCGATGGCCAAACCGCCGAGCGACATCAGGTTGGCCGAGATGCCCAGTTTGTTCATTGCGGTGAAGGTCAGCAGCGGCGTCAGAACCAGGGTGGCGACGACGATCAGCGAGGAACGCACATCGCCGAGGAAGAGGAAGAGCACAACAACGACCAGCACGACGCCTTCAAGCAACACCTTGGTGACCGTCCACAGCGCCGCATCGACCAGTTCCGAACGGTCGTAATAGGCGGCGATCTTCAAACCATCGGGCAGCATGCCCTTGGCGTTGATCTCGTTGACCCGTGCCTTGATCTTGCTGACCACCGCCTTGGCATTGCCGCCGGCAATCATCATCACCACGCCACCAACGGCTTCCGTCGTGCCGTTCTTGATCACCGCCCCCTGACGAACCTCGTGACCTATCTGCACTTCCGCCACATCGCGGACATAGACCGGCACACCGTCCTTTTCCTTGAGCACGATGGCGCGCAAATCTTCCAGGTCGCGCACCAGGCCGACACCGCGGATCAGGTATTGCTCGGCATACTGCGGCAGCACGCCGCCGCCGGCATTGGCATTGTTGCGGCCGACCGCCTGATAGACGTCGCCAACCGACAGGCCGAAGTGCCGCAGCTTGTCGGGATTGACCAGCACCTGGTACTGCTTGGCGTAACCGCCCTGCGAGTTGATTTCGGCAACCCCGGGAATCGAGCGCAACAGCGGGCGGACCACCCAGTCCTGGGCGATCCGGCGTTGCATCAGTTCTTCCTGGGTCAAGGTCCGGTCACCATCATCCGGCCGTTCCAGGGTGTATTGATAGACCTCGCCGAGGCCGGTGGAAACCGGGCCGAGGACCGGTGTAATGCCGACCGGCAGACGCGTGCCAACTTCAAGCAAGCGCTCCATGACCAATTGCCGGGCGAAGTAGACATCCGTCTTGTCGTTGAAGACCAGCGTGATCAGCGACAGGCCCGGCTTGTTCAGCGAACGCATTTCCTCCAGCCCGGGCAGGCCGGTCATCGCCACTTCGAGCGGCACGGTAGCGAAACGTTCGACCTCTTCCGGCGAACGGCCCGGCGCCTCGGTGGCGATCTGGACCTGGATATTGGTGACATCGGGGAAGGCATCGACCGACAGCTTGCGCGCCGCGTCAAGCCCGAAGAACAGCAGGATGACCGCAATCACCGCAACAATCAGGCGCTGCTTGAGCGCCGCGCGAACCAGTGACTCGATCACGCGCCCTCCATTTCCTTGCGATTGCGTTCATTGTTCAGGTGGAAGGCGCCTTCGACGACGATCTTTTCCTGCCCTTTCAGACCCGACAGCACGACCCGCTGGCCGCCCTGTTCAATGCCGAGCTTGACCTTGACCAGGCGGAAGATACCATCGCCCTCGGCAACGAACACGTGGTCTTCGTCGTTCTCGCGGACCACGGCACCGGCCGGCACCACCATACGTTCGACCGGTTTCGCCTCGATCAGCATCGAGGCCAGCATGGCCGGCTTCAAACGTCCGGCCCGGTTGTCCAGTTCGGTTCGTACCAGCACGGTCCGGGTTTCCGGATCGATGGTCTGGCCGACGTAAATCAGCTTACCGACCAGCTTTTCGTGGCTCAGGGCCGGCACCTCGATACTCACCGCCTGCCCCTCCTTGACCTGGCTGACCTGCTGTTCCGGCACCTGGGCCACCGCCCACAGGCGGGATAGATCGGCCACTACGAAGAGGGCATCGGCCGGCTGCACGACCTGCCCCTGGGCCAGCTTGCGTTCGACTACCACGCCGCTCAGGCTGGCCACCACCGGGGTCACCGAATTGACCGCGCCCTGCTTGCCCAAGCGCTCAATGGCCGCCGGGGTAACCCCAAGCAGTTGCAACTGGTCGGCCGCGGCCCGCGTTTCGGCGACCGAAATCTGATGTTCGCTTTCCCGCCGCTGCAATTCGGCGGCGCCGATGACGTCGGCCTCGAACAAGGCCTTGGCCCGTTCGGCATTGCGCCGGTTCAGTTCAAGCTGGGCCCGCGCCTTCAGGTAAGCCAGTTGCTGGCTGGACAACTCGCTGCTGTTCAAACGGGCCAGCACGTCACCTTTATTGACCGACTGGCCGAGCAAGGCATCGATATCGGTGACCCGCCCGGTAATGGTGGCGCCGATCCGCGCCAGACGTTGTTCGTCAAAACCGATCTGGCCGGCCACCCGCAGGGTCTCACCGACCGGCTGCGTGCTCACCGCGGCCAACTTCAACTGGGCCAGCAATTCGGCGGCCGGCGCCACCTGTGTCGGGTCGGCCGGCGGCGCGGCAACCGACTTGCCCTGATCCTGGTTGCAGCCACTCAACAACGCAGCCGTCAACATCATATAGAGAACTACTTTCATTCCTTGCTTCCCCCGGGCTGCGCCCGCAATCTTTCAATTTCCACCCAGGCCGCGGCCAATTCGAAACGGGCAGCGATCAGTTCGCTGCGAGCTGCGCGGTAAACCCGCTGGGCATCCAGCACTTCGATAAAACCCCGTTCGCCGAAGCGATAGGCGGCTTCCGCCACTTTCAAGGCGGCCTCGGCCTGCCGGACAATCCCCGACTCCAGCGCGATGACCTGGGTCTGGGCTATTTCGTATTGCTGCACCGCCACTTCCAGGGTCTGGGCCAATGAAAACTGCTGAGCTTCCAGTTCGTTGCTAGCCCGCGACAATTGCGCCGCGGCTTCGCCCTGCGGACCGCTACGCCGGTCCCACAAGGGAAGCGACAGCACCACCCCGATTTTCGAACTGCGCATGTCCGGGTCTTGGTCCTGGCTGGCTTTCAACGCAATATTCGGCCAGCGTTGAGCCCGCTCCAGATCGAGCAGGCGCTCGGCACGCACCATTTCGGCGCGGGCGCGCGCCAAATCGGGGCTCGATTCGGCCAGTTGCCGGCGCAAATCGGCCAGCGGCTGCACCGCCGGCACTTCGCGCAAGCTGCCGCGGATCGCGAAATCACCCGGCAAGGCCGCACCGACCATCTGGCGCAACAAGGAACGCGCCTGCTCGACGCGAAAGCCGGCCGCGACAGCGATTTTCTGAGCATTCAAGGTTTCCGCATCGGCCTTGATCAACTCAAAGCGTGGCGCTTCGCCGAGGTCGACGCGCAAGGCGATACGTGAGCGCACACTCTCCATCAAACCCGCGTCTTCCCTAGCATTGATCAACTCGGCCTGGCGCCGCAAGAGTTCGAAATAACGAACCCGCAAGCGGGCCAGCAGATCCGCCTCGAAGGCCCGATTGGCCGCTGTCGTTGCCGCCAGGCCGGCCTGCGCCGCATCGATCCGCGCCGAGCGGCGCCACGGCAAGTCGAGCGGCTGGGTCAAGGCAATACTGCGGGCATCGCCACTGTTGCCGCCAGGGCTGCGCGGCCGGGCCGTACCGCCCAAATACTCGAGTTCCGGATTGGGATAGGCCGCGGCGCTATCGACGGCATGGCGCGCCGCCTGGACCTGATCGCGAGCCGCCATGACCGAGCGGCTGGATTCCATGGCCAGCGCTTCCAGCCGCGGCAGATCATATTCGGCTTGGGCAAAAGCCAGCGTCGCGCCAAGACTACAAGTTAAAACAACTATTTTTATGCATCGCATCATAAGCAAGTCTAGCAAAAGGGGTGCCACCTGTCAGCCTGCGGTCAGGTTCGCGACAAAGCAGCGATTCGCTGCTCCAGCGGCGGGTGACTCGAAAACAGTTCCAGCCAGCCAGCGCCGCCGGCAATGCCGGATGCCGCCATGCTCTGCGGCAGCGACTCGGTGTGCAGGTTAGCGAGACGGCGCAGGGCGTTCTGCATCGGCAGCGGCGAGCGCATCAGTTGTGCCGCGCCGGCATCGGCCCGGAATTCGCGCTGACGGGAGAACCAGGCGACGATGATGCTGGCCAGGATGCCGAAAACCACTTCGCAGATCATGCTGGTCACCATGTAGCCGATGCCCGGGCCACTGCTTTCCTCATCCTTGCGCAGGAAAGAATCGACGGCATAGCCGACGACACGCGACAGAAAAACGACAAAGGTATTGACCACGCCCTGGATCAGGGTCAACGTCACCATGTCGCCATTGGCGATGTGGGCGACTTCGTGGGCCAGTACGGCTTCGACTTCCTCGCGGGTCATGCCGGCCAGCAGGCCGGTCGAGACGGCGACCAGCGAACTGTTTTTGCTGGCCCCGGTGGCGAAGGCATTCGGTTCGCCGTCGTAGATGGCGACTTCCGGCATCGGCAGCCCGGCGCGCTGGGTCAGGCGAGCTACCGTATCGAGCAGCCAGACTTCGGTCGAACTGCTCGGTGAGGCAATGATCCGGGCGCCGGTACTCCACTTGGCCATGGTTTTCGAGAGCAGCAGCGAAATGAAGGCGCCGCCGAAACCAATGACCCCGGCAAAGACGAGCAGCATACCGAGGTTCAGTCCGTTGGCGGTCAGGAAGCGATTGACGCCGAGCAGGCTGGTGACAAGGCTGAGCACCAACATGACAGCCAGATTGGTGGCGAGAAAGAGCAGAACACGTTTCATGGTGAACTCCCGAAAGAAGATAGAGGCGCGCATTCTATGAGCTTGCACAAAACGAAAAAACCGGAGCAAAATTGATAGATACTTCCGTTTTTTCTGACGAACTCATGGCCACGCTCAACTACAAACATCTCCATTACTTTTGGGTCGTTGCCCAAGAGGGCAGCATTACGCGGGCCGCCGAACGGCTTGACGTCGCGGTGCAGACGATCAGCGGCCAGTTGTCGCTGCTCGAGCGCCAACTCGGCAAGGCCCTGTTCAAAAGCCAGGGCCGGGGACTGGTGCTGAGCGACGCCGGACGCCTCGCCCTCGGCTACGCCGACCAAATATTCCAGCTCGGTGATGCGCTGGTCGAAAGTATCGAACACAGCGACGGCGAGTCGACCCTGCGTCTGCGCGCCGGAATTTCCGACGGCATCCCCAAGCTGCTCGCCTATCGCCTGCTCTCCTCGGTGACCAGCATGCCGGTCGATATCCGGCTGATCTGTGACGAAGGCGAGTTCGAAGCGCTGCTCGCCGACCTCGCCCTGCACCGTCTGGATGTCGTGCTGACTGACCGGGCGGCCCCCATCGGCGGCAACATCAAGGTCTTCAGTACCCGACTGGGCGATTTCGCCACCGGCCTGTTTGCCGCGCCGGAACTGCTGGCCCGCTACAACACCGGCTTCCCGCGCTGCCTGGAGGGGGCGCCGATGCTGCTGCCGACCCGGCACAATGCGCTGCGCGGTCGGATCGACCGCTGGCTGGAAAGCGTCGGCATTCGGCCGAAAATCGTCGGCGAGTTCGAGGACAGCGCCTTGCTCAACACCTTCGGCCGCGGCGGCCTCGGTATTTTTCCCGCCCCCCTGATTCTCGCCGACCAGATCGAGGCCTCCTTCAATGCCCGCCCCCTGGGCCCGATGCAAGCCGTCAGCGAACAGATCTACGCCCTCTCCAACGAGCGTCGCATCCGTCATCCGGCCATCGAGGTGCTATGCGCCGCAGCGCCACGAGTCGCCGAAGAGGCGGGAGTATAATTTCCGCCCCCAACACCAAACAAGAAACCCATGCCGCAGCTTCGTCACATTTTGCTTATTTTCCTCAGTCTGGCTTGCGCCGGACTGGCACTCGCCCAGCAAGCCCCGGTACCGCCGACTTTGGCCGCGAAATCCTGGCTGCTGCTGGAAATGGGTTCCGGTCAACTGCTCACCGCCGAGAAACCCGATGAGCGTCTCGAGCCCGCCTCGCTGACCAAGTTGATGACGGCCTACCTGACTTTCTCGGCCCTCCACAAGAAAACCATCGCCCTCACCCAGGCCCTGCCGGTTTCCGAGAAGGCCTGGCGGACCGGCGGCTCGAAGATGTTCGTCCGGGTCGACACGCAGGTTCCGGTCGAAGATCTGATCAAGGGCATGATCGTCCAGTCCGGCAACGATGCCTGTGTCACCCTGGCCGAAGCCATCGCCGGCAGCGAGGACAATTTCGCGCAAATGATGAATCGCGAAGCGCAGCGTCTGGGCATGGGCAACAGCCACTTCATGAACTCCACCGGCCTGCCCGACCCGCAGCACTACACCACGGCGCGCGACCTCTCGCTGCTGGCCGGCGCCCTGATCCGCGACTTCCCCGAAGAATACAAGAAGTATTACTCGATGAAGGAATACACCTACAACAACATCACCCAGCCCAACCGCAACCGCCTGTTGTTCATCGACCCGACGGTTGATGGCGTCAAGACCGGCCACACCGATGCCGCCGGCTACTGCCTGATCTCCTCGGCGCTGCGCGACAAGCGCCGCCTGCTCTCCGTCGTCCTCGGCACCGCTTCCGATGCGGCCCGGGCCACGGAGTCGCTGAAGCTGCTCAACTGGGGCTTCATTTCCTACGAGGCGGTGACGCTCCATGCCAAGCAACAGCCGGTGGCCACGCTGCGCGTCTGGAAGGGCCAGAGCAGCGAGGTCAAGGCCGGGTTCGCCAACGACCTCGCGATCGCCGTCCCCAAGGGCTATGCCGACAAGGTGAAGGGCGATTTCGTCGCCACCCCGCGGCTGATCGCGCCGATCGAAATCGGTCAGAAACTGGGCACCCTGAAAGTCACCATCGACGGCAAGCCGTACGCCGAATATCCGGTGCTGGCGCTTGAAAATATCGCGCTCGGCAATATCTTCACCCGCCTCATCGACACCATTCGACTCTGGTTCAACTAAACCCATGACGCCCTACGTCGCCGATCCCGTCTATCTCAATGGTCGCTTCCTGGCGCTGGCGGAAGCCGGCATTTCGCCGCTTGACCGTGGCTTCCTCTACGGCGACGGCGTCTATGAGGTGATTCCCGTGTATTCGCGGCGCCCCTTCCGTCTGGCCGAGCACCTGTCGCGACTGCAAGCAACCCTGGCCGGCATTCAGTTGGCAAACCCGCTCGATCAGGCTAGCTGGACGACCATCGTGGAAAAACTGATCGACGCGGCGCCCTGGGCCGACCAGTCGATCTACCTGCAAGTGACGCGCGGCGCCGACAACAAGCGCGACCACGCCTTCCCGTCACCCGGCGTACCGCCGACCGCCTTTGCCTTCGCTTCACCGCTCGTCACCACCAGCCCCGAAGTCCGCGCCACCGGCGTCGCTGCGATTACCGTCGCCGACCAGCGCTGGGCGCGCTGCGACCTCAAGGTCATTTCCCTGCTCGCCAACGTCCTGGCCCGTCAGCAGGCAGTCGAGGCGGGCTGCGCCGAAGCCCTGCTGATCCGCGACGGCTATCTGAAGGAAGGGGCGGCGTCGAATATTTTCGTCGTCCACAACGGCATTCTGCTCGCCCCGCCCAAGACCCAACTGATGCTGCCCGGCATCACCTACGACGTCATCATCGAACTGGCCCAGGCGCACGGCCAGCCCTTGGCGATCCGCGAGATAGACGAAAATGAACTTCGCGCCGCCGACGAGGTCTGGATGACCTCATCGACCAAGGAAATCCTCGCCATCACGACGCTCGACGGCAGGCCGGTCGGCAACGGCCAACCCGGCCCGTTCGGCGAACAGATGTGGCAGTGGTATCAGGATTTCAAGAACACGGTAATGCGCAAAGGCTGACATGGCAACGTACAAGGACACCCTCCTCGAATTTCCCTGCGACTTTCCCCTGAAAATCATGGGCAAAGCCGATGACACGCTCGCTCAAGTGGTGCTCGAGATCGTCACCCTGCACGCCCCGGATTTCGACGGCGCGACGATGGAAATGCGCGCCAGTTCGGGTGGCAACTACGTGAGCCTGACCTGCACCGTGATCGCCCGCTCCAAGCCGCAACTTGACGCTCTTTACACGGACCTGAGCGGCCACCCGATGATCAAAGTGGTCCTGTGACCCCTGTTGTCAAACGGCTCGGCCGGGTCGACTACGCGCCGACCTTCCAGGCCATGCAGGAGTTCACCGCCAGCCGAGCCGCCGAAACACCGGATGAACTGTGGATCGTCGAACATCCGCCGGTGTATACTCTGGGCCAGGCCGGCAAGCCGGAACACATCCTGCGCGACGTCGGGATTCCCGTTGTCAATATCGACCGCGGCGGCCAGGTCACCTACCACGGCCCCGGTCAGGTGGTAGTCTACCTGCTGCTCGACCTGCCGCGCCTGAAAATCAAGGTCCGTGAACTGGTCACCGCCATCGAACAGGCAGTCATCGACCTGCTCGGCCGCTACGGCGTCAGCGCCGAACGGCGGGCCGGCGCGCCCGGCGTCTATGTCGGCGAGGCCAAGGTGGCAGCGCTCGGCCTGCGCATCCGCAACGGCTGCTCCTACCACGGCGTCTCGCTCAACGTCGATATGGATCTCAGCCCCTTCGCCGCTATCAATCCCTGCGGCTACCCGGGCCTGCAGGTCGTGCAGACCAAAGATCTGAATATTCCGCTCACCGCTCACGAGGCCGGCGAGCAACTCTCGCAACACTTGCTACAGCAACTGGAAAGACAACATGGCTGACAACCTCACCGACAGCAGCGCCAAACAAAAAGGCGTCAAACAAAAAGGCGAACTGAAAACGGCGCGCATCCCGATCAAGATCGTGCCGGTCGATACGCCGCTGAAGAAACCCGAGTGGATCCGCGTCAAGGCCGGCAACAGCGCCGGCCGTTTCGGCGAGATCAAGGCCATGTTGCGGGAAAAGAAGCTGCACACCGTCTGCGAAGAAGCGACCTGCCCGAATATCGGCGAATGCTTCGGCCGTGGCACCGCCACCTTCATGATCCTCGGCGACATCTGTACCCGCCGCTGCCCGTTCTGCGATGTCGGCCATGGCCAGCCGCTGCCGCCCAACCCGGACGAGCCGCGCGAGCTGGCCGAATCGGTGGCGACGTTGAAACTCAAATATGTCGTGATTACCAGCGTCGACCGCGACGACCTGCGCGACGGCGGCGCCCAGCATTTCGTCGACGTCATCCGCCACACCCGCGAACTGTCGCCGACCACCACCATCGAAACCCTGGTCCCCGATTTCCGCGGCCGCATGGAAGTCGCGCTGGAAGTGCTTGGCGGCGCCCTGCCCGACGTCCTCAACCACAACATGGAAACCGTGCCGCGGCTGTACAAGCAGTCGCGCCCGGGCGCCGACTACCAGCACTCGCTGGCCTTCCTCAAGCAGTTCAAGGCGCGTTATCCGAATGTCTCGACCAAATCCGGCCTGATGGTCGGCCTGGGCGAAACCGACGAGGAAATCCTCGAAGTCATGCGCGACCTGCGCGCCCACGATGTCGAGATGCTGACCATCGGGCAGTATCTGGCGCCCTCCGGCCATCACCTGCCGGTGAGCCGCTACGTCCATCCCGACATTTTCAAGATGTACGAGACGGAAGCGAAAAAGATGGGATTTACCGGCGCCGCCTGCGCGCCAATGGTACGTTCTTCGTACTGGGCTGATCAGCAGGCGCACAGCGCCGGCGTCGCCTGACTCACGCCCCGGCGTTCGCCGGGGCGACGTCATCAGCATACTGGCTGGCCACCGCGATGAAAGACGCCTCGGTCGCGACAAAGGCGGCGACGACGTCGGGATCGAAGTGGCTGCCGGCATTGTCCACGATGAAAGCGCGAACCTCCTGGTGGCTCATGCCCTCTTTGTAGACGCGTCGGCTGACCAGGGCGTCATAGACGTCGGCCAGTGCCATCAGGCGCCCGGGCAGGGGAATTTCCTCTCCCCGCAAATGATGCGGATAACCAGCGCCGTCCCAGCGCTCGTGGTGTGACTCGATCATCTGGCGGGCGTAATTGAGGAACCGATTGCGTTCCGGATGGCCGCCGCCGGCCACCACCCGGGTCAGCGCCTCAGCCCCGATCAGCGGATGGGTCCGCATGATCTGGAATTCGGCCTCGGTCAGCTTGCCGGGCTTGTGCAGAATGCTGTCCGGGATGCCGACCTTGCCGATATCGTGCAAGGGTGCCGACTTGGCCAGCAGGTCGATATCGTTGGCCTGCAAATAGGCGTATTTCGGCGTCGAGCTCAATTGCCGGGCAAGCAGGCCGACATAGCGCTGGGTACGCAGCAGGTGGCGCCCCGTCTCCTGGTCGCGGGCCTCGGCCAGCGCCGACATGCCGATGATGATACTGTCGTGGGCATCGAGCAATTCGCGCGTACGCTGCTGCACCTTGCGCACTTCGATGCCGTACTTCAACAGACTCAAGACGCTGGTGATGACGACCGCCGCCAGCATTGGCAACAAGGGCGACAAATACAGCCCCTGACGGATCAGCAACAGGCTGCTCGCCCCGTAACAGGCGGCCAGGCTTAGCGGAAGCGCGAGCAAGGAGAGCCGGAAACCGGCCCGGCTGAGCAGCAGGGTGAGGCCCATCCCGAGCAGGAGGACGGCCAACAGTTCGGCGCCCCGCGCCCAAACCGGGCGCACGATGAAGGAGCCGGCGAGCAGGTTGTCGATAATCGTCGCATGGACTTCCAGGCCATGGACCGCCCGCCCGGACGGAATCTGGTGCACATCGCCGATCCCCTTCGCCCAGGCGCCAACCAGGACAATGCGGCCACGCAAATCGAGACCCGGCGTCTCGTCGTGCAGAATGTTGCGGGCCGAAAGATAGGGAAAAGGCCGGACTTCGCCGCGAAAATCGAGCAACAGGTTGCCCTGCTCGTCGAGGGGAATGCGCCGCCCGCGCCAGGCCAGAACCGTTTCCTGGCCCTCCCGCAACAAGTGTAGCTGGCGCTCGGGAGTAGCCAGCAGCACGGCCGCCAAGGCCAGCGACAAGCGCTCGCCGTCGGCCTGCGGCAGGAGCAGCGGCACCCGCCGCAGGATGCCGTCGAAATCGTGCAGGGCATTGGTGAAGCCTTCGGCCCGGGCAGCGGCGACCAGTTGCGGCCGACTGCGGATTTCGCCATTGCCCTGCGGCCAGCCGGCGCGGACGCCCGGACGGCTGACCAGGGTCACCCCCTCGGGCAGGGCAAGCCCCGGCACCTGACCGGCGGGCGCCACCGTCCCGGAAAAATCCAGGTAATACCCGAGAACGCTATTGCCCTGCCCCAGCGCCCGGGCCAAACGCATCGAATTGCTGTCCGGAGCGAGCGGCGGTGCCGCCGTATGCTCGATACGATCGCGCTGGCGTTCGGCCAGGATGACTTCGGGCGAGGTGCGGTCGGGCTCCGGCATCAGGATATCGAGAACGACGACCTCGGCCCCCAACTGGTAGAGACGTTCCACCAGTTGCGCCAGACGATAGCGCGGCCACGGCCACTGCCCGTACTCGCCGAGACTCGCCTCATCGACCCCGACCAGCAGCGGCAGCGATGACTGCGGCGCGGTGGTCCGGCCACGCAATTGCAAGTCATAGAGGCGCAATTCCGCTTCGCGGATGGCCCTGGGCTGGACGATCAACAAGACGGCCACGGCGGCCGTTAGGGTCAGGCCAAAAAACAGCAGCAGGGCCTGCCCGCTGCGGCAAGTGCGGATAAACCAGCGAATTATTCTGCCTGCCCGTGCCGCCGCCATGAGCCCGCTCAATAGACGGTGATCTCGGCCCGCCGATTGCGCGGCTCGGCCACGCCATCGGCTGTCGGCACGGCCGGATTGCCTTTGCCGTGCGAGGATACCGAGATTCGCTTGAACTCCGCGCCGCGCAGGGTCAACAACTGGTGCACGAAATCGGCCCGTTGGCGCGCCAAATCGTCATTCAACTGGACCGAACCGGCGGTATCGGTATGTCCGCTGATGGCAATGCTGATCGCCTTGCGCCGCTGGCTGGCGGCGACAATCTGATTGACCACCTCGTGCGATGGCGGCTTCAGAACGGTGGTACCGGTCTCGAAATAAAGGACAAATTTTTCCGGGGCGGGCGGCTCGATGGCCAACGCCTCGCCGAAGCGCTCCGCCAGATAGCCGGCCTGCGCCGTGCTCACCGCCGAAGGTTGCAGGATACGACTCCTGACCTGCGTCATGTCGCCGGATTTGTCGAGCAAGCGCTTGCCGCCCGCCGTAATGACTTCGGCCCGGCCGACCCGGCCGTCAGGATCGGGAACCAGGACAATGCTCTGACGACCGCCACAGGCGCCAAGCAGCACCGTAAGCAGCAAGCCCAGGCAATAACTGGCGCGCATTCTTTCCACCGTATTTCCCCCGGCTGAAAAATCAGTCGCCGATTTCCACCAGCAGCTTGGTTCCGCGCACGGCGATGGTCGCCTCGGGAAGCTGCAGGCGGATCGCATCCGGAGCCAGCTTGCCGATCAGGCCGGAAACATAGGAAAAGCTCCCCTTCAGCATCTGCATGACCAAGGTAAATTTGCCCTCGCGCGGCTGGAAAGCGTAATCCCTGACCACCAACTCGCTGCCCGAACCCAGTGAGACGGTGGTGTTGTCGAGCAGAACCAGACCGACGGCGCCCGGCTTGCCGGTCCGCAGGATGTCGCCCTGCCTGACTTCGCTGCCCGCTTCGCCGCCGAGACGGAGCGCGCCGCGCTCGATCCAGACGCTGCCCTGCAAAGTCTGGATATGGCCGACGACAGCCGCTTCTCCGGCCGCTGTCGAAATGGCGGGCAGCATCAACAGGAGCACGATGCAAAACAAAAGTTTCATGATTCCCGTCCCCCACAAAAAAGTCATGCTCGAATAATAAGCCATGACCCGCCATTTGCTGTCGGGCGGGGCGGGAAAAGCCGTCGCTTATTGACCGGGCGGCGGCGGTGGCGGCAGGCCCGGCGGCGGCGGAGGGATACCCGCCTCCGCTGCCCGTACCGGCCGCTGCGCGCGAACCATGCTGGCGGCCACCGGCACCCGGTGCCCCTTGCTGTACATGCACTGGATAAATGCGTTGTCGTACTGCCGCTGGGTGCCGATCCCCGAACTGCGGGCGGCATCCGTACCGGCCATGCTGCCCACCAGCAAACCGGCCCCGGCCCCGACTGCGGCACCGTCACCGCCGCCGAGGGCAGCCCCGGCCACGGCGCCGACCGCCGTACCGACCGCGGCGCTGGTCACTGCCGACTGCTGGGCGGCCTGCTCGGCGCTCCGCCCACCAATCTGGACATGGGCGAATTGCCGACAATAGGCATCATCGGCGCGGAATCGCTCGATCGACTGGCCGGTTCCCGGCAACACCATGACGCTCGGTCCGCTCGGCATCACCGTGCAGGCACCGAGCAGGAGGGTGGCGCTGAGTATGCAGCAGCGCCTTGCAAAATTCGTTTTCATGGCCAATTGCTCACTTTGCCGGCTGCGGCAAAACCTTCTGCCAACCACCGGGACATTCCTTGACATAGGGGTAGTACCCCTTGGCGGATGCGCAGTAATGCCAATACTGTTGCGTCGTTGCTTCCGGCGCGCTTTCCTGCTGCTGCTCGATATAGACCGGTGGCGGCGCGGCGGGGACGACCACCACTTCCGGCCGGTAGTAATACGGCGGCGGGTAGTACCACGGGCCGGGGCCCCAATAGGGCCCGAATTGGAAGCCGATACCGACCCGACCATGCGCCCATGCACTGCCGCCGAAGCCGGCGAGCAGCAGGACGATCAATACGGACAGTAATTTATTTGCTTTCATGGAAACACCTGTTGTGCCGAAAACTCACTTACACGATAGCCAATTATCGGCCGCCAGGGGGCGGCAAATTGCTACAAGATGTAAGCAGGGACGGGCTCTTTACAAGTCTCGCTCGATGAGCTCGCGTCGCTTGCGGGGCAGGCACACAGGTAGATGTGTCGCCTCCTCGATGATCCTAGAAAACGTAATTGAACCGCGGAGACGCAGAGATGCAGAGGTAAAACAAAGGCTTGCCAGGATGATTCGGCGCACCTTCCGGGTGAGCCGCAAAAACCTTGCAAGCCACTGTTTTTACGATTCTCTCTGCTCCTTTGCGCCTCTGCGGTAAGGTTTTTAGAATAATTTATTCGAGCTGCTGATCGGAATAGCGACGCTTGAGAATCATCTCGGCGGTCCCGGTGTTCAGAGCAGCTTCATCTTTTTCGCGGCTTCCCGCAGTTCGCCGCGGAAATCCGGATGGGCGATGCCGATCAGCGCCGCGGTCCGCTGCTTGGCGGTCTTGCCGCGCAACTGGGCGACGCCGAACTCGGTCACCACGTAATTGATGTCGTTCTTGCTGGTGGTGACGTGCGTGCCGGCCGACAGGGTCGGCACGATGCGCGAAATGGTGTCGTCCTTGGCGGTGGACGGCAGCACGATGAAGGCTTTGCCGCCCTTGGAACGATTGGCGGCGCGGACGAAGTCGGATTGCCCGCCGGTCCCCGAGTAGGGAGCCGAGCCCAGGCTTTCCGAGCCGCACTGGCCCATGAAGTCGATCTGCATGGTGGCGTTGATGGCGTGCAGATTGTCGTTCTGGCCGGCCAGGTAGGGATCGTTGGTGAAATCGACCGGGTGCATTTCCAGCGCCGGGTTGCGGTTCATGAACTGGTAGAGCTTCTTCGAGCCGAGCGCGAAAGTCGCCAGGATCTTGCCCGGCTGGTAGTTCTTGCGCCGATTGGTGATCACCCCGGCCTCGACCAGGGTCATGATGCCGTCGCCGACCATTTCGGTGTGGATGCCGAGATCGTGCTTGTGCGTCAGTTGCATGACCACGGCGTCAGGAATGCCGCCGTAACCGATCTGCAGCGTGGCGCCATCGGGAATCATCTCGGCGACGTACTTGCCAATGGCTTCCTGGACCGGGCCGATCTTCGGCAGGCCGACTTCGAGGATGGGATCGTCGCTCTCGGTGAGCGCCGCCACCTGCGAGATATGGATATGACAGTTGCCGTAGGCGAAGGGAACGTTGGGATTGACTTCCAGCACCACGGCGCGCGCCTTGGCAATGGCCGCCATGGCGTAGTCGGTGGCCAGCGACAAGGAGAAATAGCCGTGTTCGTCCATCGGCGAAGCCATGGTGAACACGACATCGGCCGGACTCAGGCCGTCCTTGAGCAAGGACGGCAGTTCGGAAAAATAAGCCGGGATGAAGTCGATCCAGCCCTGCTGGCCGCCCTGGCGCGAGGCGCCGCTGAAGAAGTAGGCGGTATGGCGGATGTGCTCGACGGTTTCCGGATCGAAATAGCCGTATTTGCGCACCGGCAGGATCTGCGAAACCGTGACCTCGCGAAACTCGCGCCGCGCTTCGGACAGGGCGATCAGCAGGGCGGGCGGTTCGCCGACGGCGGTCGGCACGACGATGGTGTCACCATTCTTGACGACACGAATGGCATCGTTCGCCGACATGCGTTTTTCTTGATACTGGGCCTGAACAGACATGGGTTTCTCCTCCGATTTTTTTCTGAAAAAACGAAATCCTTGCATGCTGATCAGACGATAAGACTGACCAGGATCAAAAACAAATGCCTAGCGCATTGTTCACACCTTGCGATTGCTACCTGCCACCATGCGAATCTCGAACAGCCGACATTCGAGCGGACCGTTGAACAGCGGCGTCTTGCGGCTGGGGCGCAGGCCGACCAGCTTGGGCAGGCGTAGGTCGGCGGTAAAGAAGAAACAGTTCCAGCCGGCCCAGTATTTTTTCAGGGCCGAACCCAGTTCCGGGTAAAAGCTCGCCAGTTCGTCCTGCTCGCCGATGCGCTCGCCATAAGGCGGATTGGCGACCATGATGCCGTGCTCGGTGAGCGGCTGAGTTTCCAGCACATCGGCGCAATCAACCACGGCGACAGTGCCGAAACCGGCTTCCTCCAGGTTGCGCCGGGTGGCGCGCACGGCTTTTTGATCAATGTCGTAACCGCGGATATCCATCGGCTCGGCCGGCTTGACGCGGGCCATGGCCGCCTGGCGGATGGTCGCCCAGTTCATCGCCTCGAAACTCGACAACAGTTCGAAGGCAAAGCCGCGATCCAGGCCGGGCGCCCGGTCGAGTGCCATCTGCACGGCTTCGAGCAGGAAGGTGCCGCTGCCGCACATCGGGTCGACCAGCGGCGTGCCCGGTTGCCAGCCGGTCATTTTCAGGATGCCGGCGGCGAGGTTTTCCTTCAGCGGCGCATCCACGCTGGCCTTGCGGAAACCGCGCTGCCACAGCGGCTGGCCGGAGGTGTCGAGATACAGCGTGCACTCGTTCTCGCTCAAGAAGACATGGACGCTGACATCGGGATGGCGGGTCTCGATGTTCGGCCGCTCGCCCTTGTCCTCGCGGAAACGGTCGCAGATCGCGTCCTTGACGCGCAAGGTGACGAAATCGAGCGATTTCAGCGGACATTTGATCGCCGTCGTGACGACGCGCATCGTCCGCGTCACGGCAAAGTGATTCGGCCACAACTGGCGCACGGCCAGGCGATAGATGTCCTCTTCGCTGGCGTACGGCCCCTTGACGACGTGTTTCAGGATGCGCGTCGCCAGCCGCGATTCAAGATTGGCCCGGTAGCAGACGCTCCATTCACCGGAGAAGAAAACGCCGCCATGCGTCGCGCGCAATTCTTCGCCACCGACGGTGCGCAGTTCTTCAAGCAGCAGTTCTTCGAGGCCACGCGGGCAGATTGCAAAATATTTGTTCATCAGAAGGGTTTCAACACGGCAAGAAAGACCACGGCAAATAGAACGAGCACGGGCATTTCGTTATAAAAACGGAACCAGACATGACTGCGGCTATTGCGCCCGCTCTTGAAAGCCTTGAGTAGGCGGCCGCAATGCCAGTTGTAAAGGAGCAGCAGGGCGACCAGCGCGGTCTTGACATGCAGCCAGCCGCCGATCGCGAAGTAATTGCCATAGGCAATCCATAGCCAGAGGCCGAGTAACACGGCCAGGATGCCGAGCGGCGTCATGAACTTGAACAGCTTGTCGGCCATCAGCAGCAATCTGTCGCGCTCGGCCGGGCTGTCGGCCGGCACCATGGCCAGATTGACGAAAATTCTCGGCAAGTAAAACAACCCGGCGAACCAGGCGACAACCAGCGAAATATGCAGGGCCTTGACGACTAACACGCGTTTCTCCTAGCCAGCGCCTCGGCAATCCCGACGTCAACGGTCGGATAGGCGAGGCGCAGTTTCAATTCTTGTTTGATACGTCGATTACCGATCCGCCGCGATTCGCGCATGAAAGACCACTGCATCGGCGACAACTGGCGGACCGCTTCATCCCGGCTCAGGCGCGGCGGTGGCGACAGAGCGAAGGCAGCCGCCACCCGATCGAAATAGTCGGCCATTTTGAGGTCGGAATCATCGACGACATTGTAGGCGCGATTAGCCCGCCCGTGGCGCAGGGCGGCGACGCAGGCAGCAGCCAGGTCATCGGCATGGATATGGTTGGTATACACGTCGTCAGCCGCGGCCAGGGCCGGCAGGCCCCTGGCCAGGCGCTCCAGCGGCAGACGGTCGGCGGCATAAATGCCGGGTGCCCGCAGAATGCTGACGGCCACGCCATTCTGCCTGCCCCAGCGGCGCAGGCAACGTTCGGCATCGACGCGGCGGGCGGCGCGGCTACTTTCCGGATGCAGGCGACGGGTTTCGTCGATCGGTTGGCCGCCACAGTCGCCATAAACCCCGGTCGTACTAACGTAGATCAGACGGCGTGGTAGACTTTTGCCTTTGTCCAAAGCTGCCAGCAGATGGCGGGTCCGCGTGTCGTGCGCCCCTTCGTTGGGCGGCGGCGCCAAATGCAGCAGGTAATCGGCCAAACCGGCGATCCGCTGCAAACTGGCCCGATCATCGAGGTCGGCCCGCAGCGGGCAGGCGCCCAGCGCCCGCCACTCGGCCATCCGGCCGGGATCGCGCAGCACGGCATAGACGCGATAGCGGCGGACAAGACGGGAAAGCGTGCGGCGGGCAATGTCTCCGCTGCCGACGATGAGTATTTTTTGCACGGCTGCATTGTAGCCGACCAGTAAGGGGAACCGATGAGCCACCAGATCACCGTCCAGCCAAGCGGCCGGCAGTTTGCCGCCGAGCCGGACGAAACCATTCTCGCAGCCGCCCTCCGCCACGGCCTGACCATGCCTTACGGCTGCAAGGACGGCGCCTGCGGCGCCTGCAAGGGCAAAGTCCTGAGCGGCCAGGTCGACCACGGCAAAGCCCTCGCCCACGCCCTGACCGAGGCCGACCAAGCCGCCGGCCTGACCCTCTACTGCTGCGCCAAGGCCAACAGCGACCTGAATATCGAATGCAAGCAGATGAGCTCGGCCAGCGATTTCCCGATCAAGATCCTGCCGGCCCGCATCGAAAAACTCGAGCGCGTCGCTCCCGACGTCATCGACCTGCACCTGCGCCTGCCGGGCAGCGAAGCATTCCAGTTCCTGGCCGGCCAGTACATCGACTTCCTGTTGAAGGACGGCAAGCGGCGCAGCTATTCGCTGGCCAACGCCCCACGGGCCGACGGTTTCATCGAACTGCAGATCCGCCAGGTGCCGGGCGGCCTGTTCACCGAACAGCTGTTCAATACCCTGAAACTGCGCGACATCCTGCGCTTCGAAGGCCCGCTCGGCGGCTTCTTCCTGCGCCAGGACTCGACCAAGCCGATCATCCTGCTGGCCGGCGGCACCGGCTTCGCGCCGCTCAAGGCAATCGTCGAACAGTGCCTAGCCGACCACTCGGCACGCCCGCTGCACATCTACTGGGGCGCCAAGGCCCGTGTCGACCTGTACATGCACGAACTGCCGGAAAAATGGGCCACCGAGCATGCCCACATCAAGTACCAGCCGGTGCTCTCCGAACCGGCTGCCACCGACGCCTGGAACGGCCGCACCGGTTTCGTGCACCAGGCGGTAGTAGCCGACTTCCCCGATCTCTCCGGCTACCAGGTCTATGCCTGCGGCTCGCCGCTGATGATCGACGCCGCCAAGAAGGATTTCATCGAACAGTGCGGCCTGCCCGAGGAAGAGTTCTTCGCCGACGCCTTTACCTTCGCCGCGCCCTGATCGACACGGCCCGACAGCAAAGCCGGGGCGCCGTCAGAGCGCCAGTTCGACGCGGTTGCGCCCGGCTTCCTTGGCCAGCAGCAAGGCGTTATCGGCCCGGTTGATGGCGTCCGAATAAGGCTCGCCGGGCTGGTAGGCGGTGACGCCGATACTGGCCGTGACCCCCGGCAGGGCGCTGTCCGAGAAATCGAGGGCGATCGCCTTGATCGCTTCGCGGATCCGTTCGGCCACCTGCTCGGCATGGACCAGCGAGGTATCGGGCAGAATGATCAGGAATTCCTCGCCGCCCCAGCGTCCGCACTGGTCGTACTCACGCAGGGAGGCCTGAATGGCGTCGGCGATTTTGCACAGGGTCTGGTCGCCGGCTTCGTGCCCGAAGCGATCATTGACCAATTTGAAGTGATCGACGTCGAGTATCCCCACCGCGTAAGGCAGCCCCTTGCGACTGGCCCTCTCGGTTTCATCCTTCAGGCGTTCCATCAGGAAGCGGCGATTGCCCAGACCGGTCAGCGTGTCGTGCAGCGCCGCCACTTTCAGCGCCTCGCTCATTTCGCGCAGGCTATTCTGGTAGCGGTCGGAAATACGCGCCAGTTTCTCCAGGCGACGCAACTGTCGATCATATTGTTCGGCCAGATTAAGGCTCTCGCCGCGCGCCACTTGCTGGTAACCGTCGGAAATCCGCACCAGCCGTTCCAGGCGCTCACGCTGCCACTCGCTGTGCGCCAGCAAGCGGGCCAGCGGCGAACGCAGGGGGTTGTCCTGCTGAGCCGGGTCGGCGAGCAACGCGGCGATCAGTTCCAGCAGATCGCGCTCGGTCGGCGGTAGAAATTCCTTATCGAGCATCGACGCAAATCTCAAAGGGGAAAGTGCAGTCTTCGCGGAATTCGTCGGCCAGACCGAGCACCCGTTCGTTGCGCGGGTCGTAGAACCAATCGACGCGAACCTGCCGGCCCTGGCCGTGGAATTCCTCGAGCATGTCGAAGATATCCATCATCGCCTTGACCGAACTGGTATTCATGTACACCAGATGCAACTCGAGGCAGAGCGGCGCTTCACCTTCCTTCAGGTAGCGCTCGATCCAGTTGATGACCTGGCCAAAGAAATCGAAGGAATTCTCCGGGTAGGAATCGCCGGACATAACCAGCCGGCCGGCCGCCCAGTCAGCAGTAATGCTGGGGGTGGATTGGCTGCCCGGAATATTCAGAACATTCATAGTTGCAATACTCGATGAGGATTTCAGATAACGGCGCGCAGGCTGAAGAAGACCCGGCCATCCGTGACCGGCGACAGGCTGGCGCTCAACGGCTGGGCCGCCTTGCGGGCCACGTCGATCAGCCCGAGACCGGCGCCGCTCGAGGCATTGGCGGCCCGCGGCTGGCGCAACTGGGTTTTGTAGGCGGCCTTCAGTTCGGCCTTGTCCAGTGCGGCCAGCTCATTGACCCGCTGCAGCAACGCTGCGCCATCGGCCGCCTCGAGCAGGTTGCCGGCCTGCACCAGGTAGTGCCCGTCGGCATCGCGGGCGACGACCACGGTGGCCGAGCTGTCCACATCATCGTAGCCCCGGGCCATCGCGTAGTGACGGATATTCTGGGTCATTTCGATATAGACGCCGAAGACATCCAGCGCCGCCGAAGGCTGGGCATTGTCGGCCTGCAGGTAGTTTTTCAGGGCGTTACCGATTTCCTCGATCAGGCTGCGCGAGATCGGGCCATTAAAGCAGAGCAGGATGCGGCTACGGTTGAATAGCTCTCTCAGTGCGAAAAAATCCATCGATTCCATGGCGGTCCCTGTTTATTCGAAGCGGAAGGATAATATCGTGATGTCGTCACGTTGTGCATAGTCTCCCTGATAGGCTTCCAAAGCCTGGTCCAGGGCGCTGGCCTGTTGTTCCATGGGCAAGCCGGCATGCTGCAGCAACAACCCGGCAAAACGGGTCTGGCCGAATCCATAACCCAACTCGCCGCCCGCCTGGTCGAGAATGCCGTCGGTCGCCAGGTAGTAGGTGACGCCGGGCAGCATGCTGATTTCCGTATCGACATAGCTGCCCTGGCGGCGATCGCCGATCGCCCGCCGGCCACCCTTGATTTCACCGACCTGCTGGCCGTCGCTCCAGTACAGGCTGATCTTGGCACCGGCATAGCGCAGAGTCCGGCTTGGCCGATCGACGTAGGCCAGGCCGGCATCCATGTTGGTGGCGATCGCCCGCGGCAGATCACACTGCTGCAACATGCCGCGCATGGTACTGTCGGTGTGGGCGAGAACGGCCGCCGGGCTGGCGATGCCGACCTGGTTCATGGCGTGATCAAGGGCCGAACGGGCGAGCATGGTCATCAGGGCGCCGGGCACACCGTGGCCGGCGCAATCGACGACGCCAACCAGGTAGCGCTCGCCGTCGGCGCGGAAAATGTAGAAGTCGCCGCCGACCACGTCGCGCGGCCGCCAGAGCACGAAATGATGCAACCCGAGCAAATGACGCAATTGCTGGTCGGGCAGGATGGCGCGCTGGATCAGGCTGGCGTAGTCGATCGAATCGTTGATCTGCTGGTGCGCCCGCCGCATGTCCAGATTGGCCGCTTCGAGGGCCTGGGTACGGGCCTGCACCTTGTTTTCCAGGTCTTCGGTATTGCTCCGGATCTGCTCGGCCATGACGCCGAAGGCCCGGCTCAGGTCGCCCAGTTCATCGCGCCCGGGGGGCGGCAGGGACACCGCGAAATCACCCCGGGCCATGGCCGAAGCCGATAGCTGCAGCTTGCGCAGGGGTTGCAGCACCAGCTTTTCCACGGCATAGCCGAAGGCCAGCAGGAGAATGCCAATCAGCACCACCAGCGCCGCCACCGCCGTATTCAGCCAGCCCTTGTCGAGAACCTGGGCGGCCTGCAGATCGACAGCGGTGACAACGTGCCATTTCAGTTCCGGGATATAGGAGAGGGCCAGCAATTGCGGTTTGCCGTCGAGCCCGACGCGCAGCGTACTGACCTGGCCCGGCTGCGCCTCTGCTTCCTGCATGGCCCGGGCCAGCGCCAGGCGGCCCGCCCCGCTCAATTGCCCGGCCAACATCTGTTCCGGGCTGGCGGCACTACCGGCCTGGTTGATGGCGATCAGCGCCTGATTGCGGTGGGCCTGGATGGCCCCGGCCTGGTTGATGATGATCGGCGTAACGCCGGCCTCGTCGGTGTCGATGAATTCCTTGAGAAAACCGGTCAGGTCGATGCCGGCCCCGGCCACGCCGATCTTTCGGCCAGCCTGGCGGATGCTGACATTGAGCCAGACCCGGGTAACCTGGAGGTGGGCGTCGTAATTGACATTGATGTTGTAGTCGTCGCGCTGCGCCAACGAACTGAAAAACCAGGAATCGTCGGGCTTGCCGGCTTCCAGCGTATACCGCGACAAATCGCTGAAGGGTTTGTCCTCGTCGTTGGCGTAGAACTGGCGGCTGCCGGCGCTGGCGAGAAAATAGGCGTGGTCGCGAAAAACCGTGCGATAGCCCTCGGCCTCCTCGAAAAAGAGTGCCTTTTTCGCCGGATTCCCTTCATCGAGCAACCACTGCCTGACCAACACCGAGTCGGCCAGACGTTGCGACAGGGCCAGATCGCGAGCGACCGGGGCGAGAATGCTTTGCCGCTTGAGCAGGGTGAAATTACGGGCATAGGCTTCGCCGAAGTGGTTGCGCACCCCGTCAAGCACCTGCCAGCCGATCAAGCCAGCCGGCAGCAGCGCGAAAACACAGGCCAGCGCCAAGGCCAGCAATGACTTGGCCCGCAGGCCGAACCCCCAAGTTGCCATACCCCCCCTTAACTAGGAAACGCCATTGAACCGCAGAGACGCGGCGATGCAGAGGAAAAACCGGGTATTGCCCGGAATATTCAACACACCATCCGGGTGAGCCGAAAAACCGCGGCAACTTCCCGCTTTTACGTTCTTCTTCGCCTATTTGCGACTCTGCGGCAAGGTTCCTGGATTTGTTTGTTTTTACCTAGCAAAACCACCCCCCGATTTTACTCGCCCTCGGCCCTGTTGATTCAATCACGGCAAGGCTACCGGCCGATGACGCGAGCCCCCCGGCCGCATCGCACCCGCCTAGGAACTAGCGCCGCCCCGAGTTGGAGAGCGCCTCGAAACTCAGCCCGAAACGGCCAAGATACTTGCGCAGCCGGTCGGCGTCGTTGGCCTGCTTCTTTTCCTGGCGGGACACCGCGAACAACTTGCGGCCGGCTTCCGACAGACTGCCCGAGGTGCGGCAGACGGTGATCACGCTGGCCAACTGGCAACGGTCGAACAGATCGATCTCGGCGGCTTGTGCACCGAGCACTTCGTCGACCACATCGGGTGCCGCGCCGTCCGACCAGGCATGGCGCAGATGGGCAATCTCCTCGTCGACCAAGCTCTCGGCGATGCGCCCGGCCTCGGCCAGGGTCGCCAGGCGGGTCACGGAAGCGCCGAGTTCGCGGAAATTGCCGGCCCAGCGCGCCTCTGGAGAAGCCGCGAAAGCCAGGTAGCGGCGTTTGGCCTCGACATTGAAACGGACCTGGCGGCCGGCTTCGCGCGCATGGCGCTCGAGTTCGAAATCGAGATTGGGCTCGATGTCCTCGGGTCGCCCGGCCAGACCCGGCAGCGCGAAGGTCCACAGGTTGATGCGGGCGTAGAGGTCTTCGCGAAAACGGCCGTCCCGCACCCATTGGCGCAGATCGCGGTGGGTGCCGGCGATGAGCTGGAAGTCGCTGGCCATCTCGCGGTCGCTGCCGAAGGGGAAAAAGCGCTTTTCCTCGATGGCTTTGAGCAGCATGGCCTGCTCGTCGAGCCCCAGTTCGCCGATTTCGTCGAGAAAGAGCAGGCCGCCGTCGGCCGAGCGCAGCAGGCCGGGCCGTTCGCTCTGGGCGCCGGTAAAGGCGCCCTTGACGTGACCGAACAGCGAGGACATCGCCGAATCGCCACGCAGCGTCGCGCAATTGACTTCGATGAAGCGGCCGGCCAGTTGCTGGCGCTGGCGTTTCAGTTCATAGACCCGGCGCGCCAGGAAGGACTTGCCGGCACCGGTCGGCCCGACCAGTAGCATCGGCGCCTTCGAGCGGCCGGCGACCTGTTCGATGCGTTCGATGGTCCGGTTGAAACCGGGATTCCGCGTGGCGATGCCGGATTTCAGGAAGGACAGGCTGTCGGCGCGCTCACCGGCAAAGCGCTGGGCAATCTTGTTGTAGCGCGACAGGTCGAGGTCGATGATTTCGTAGGCACCGATACTGTTCGCCACCTCCTTCTTGCGCGGCGGTGAGGTCTGCAGCAGGCGCGCCGGCAGGGTGCGCGCCTCGGCGAGCAGGAACCAGCAGATCTGCGCAACGTGGGTACCGGTGGTGATGTGGATCAGGTAATCCTCGGTCTCCGGGTCGAAGGGATAGCGGCGCGCGAAATCGTGCAGGGTGGTGTACACCTCCTCGAAATCCCAGGGATCGCGCAACTCGATCTCGTTGCGACGAACCTCGGTCTCCGGCGAAATACTCGCGATATCGAGCCCGACACGCTCGGCCAGGCCGCGGCTGCGCGCGTCGTGGAGCAATTCCAGGCGATCGACGACGAATTCCTCCTGCTGGCACAGGGCCACCGTCGGCCGCCATTTGTCCCAGCGCGGCGAACCCTTGCCGGCGTAATCGAGCTGGGTACCGAGAAAGCCGATGACCACGGTCTTCTTGCTCGCCATGAATTTATCCATAAATATAAATTGATAGCGGCAATTCTACTAAATTCAGAATCAATTTTTCGGTCGCTTTCTCCTGAATTCACAAAACTGATTATTTTTCATTGACTTAAAAACAATCCACTGAAAGCCAGACGACCTGGCACGCCTCTCGCAATATCCATAGCGATCGCAGCCTCGCTGCCAGGCCCACGGGTCGGGGTTTCCAGCCCCGCCGGTGCGCCGGAACCGGATTCCGGTCTGTTGTTACGGCGTATGCCGCCGGCAACGGAAAAGCGATTTGTGGCGTGCCCGTCGGGGGCAGATCGGGTTCGATTCCCGGAACGCCAACCATTGGATAGCTCAATCGGGTAGAGCAACCGCCAAAAGCGGTCTGTCGCGGGTTCGAATCCCGCTCCAAGCCTGTCCTCACACGACAGTTATTGATGCAGCACCCGTCGGCTGTGGCCTGCGCAAGCAGCCACCGCCGGTCCGGTCCGGCCTCTGGCCCGCGCAGGCGGCAGGGCGTCCGGCAGGTTTTGCAGGTTTCCGCCCACCCGGCGCCATGGCATCGGGCAGGTACTGGGACCGGCAAGCAACCGCCGTCCGCCTCCCCGTTCGCGTCGTCCAGAAGGCCCGCCGGGCCGGCGCCCGCCGGCACCAACGTTAGGGAGAATGAAAATGTTGAAGCGATTTGTCGTCAAGAAGAACGAGCGCGGCGCCCTGCTCCGCGACGGGGATTTCCAGCGCATCCTGAATGCCGGCTGCCACTATGCCTTCGACCCGCTGGGCCGACTGTCGCTGGTGACCTGGAAACTCGACGCGCCGATGAACGATCACGACCTGGTGGATTACCTGCGCCAACATGAACCCGATGTCGCCGCGGAATATTTCGACTGTATGGAACTCAGCGAAGACGAAGCCGGGCTGCGCTATGAGAATAATGTGCTGGCCGAAATAGTGCCGCCCGGTGCCCGCCGTTTCTTCTGGAAAGGCTTGCTCAGCCACCGCCTGGAAAAAATCGACCTGCGCCAGACCTGCCGCCTGGCGCCGGAACTGGCCGCCCGCCTGACCCAGCCCGCCCTGCGCAATCGGGCCGTGCTCGGTACGCAGAGCCTGTTGCTGGCCCAGGTGCCGGCCTACCACGTCGGCGTACTGAAAATCGACGGCCGGGTGCAGGAACTGTTGCCGGCCGGGCTGGCCGCCTTCTGGCGCTTCAACCGCGACGTGCAGGTGGAAACGGTCGATATGCGCTGGCAGGCCATGGAAGTCAGTGGCCAGGAAATCCTCAGCGCCGACAAGGTCGGCCTGCGCCTCAACCTGGCCGCCACCTGGCGTTACACCGACGTCCTGCTGGCGCACGAAAAGCTGGGCAAGCCGGCCGAGCACATCTACCGCGAGCTGCAGTTCGGCCTGCGGGCGGCGGTCGGTACGCGCAATCTCGACCAACTGCTGGCCGACAAGCAGCTCATCGACAGCGTGGTGAGCACCCACATCGCCCGCAAGCTGGACGGCTTCGGCATCGAAGTCGGCAGCATCGGGGTCAAGGACATCGTGCTGCCGGGCGAGATCAAGACCATTCTGGCGCAGGTGGTGGAAGCCGAAAAGGCGGCCGAAGCCAACGTCATCCGCCGGCGCGAGGAAACGGCAGCGACCCGTTCGCTGCTCAACACCGCGAAGGTCATGGAAGACAACCCGACGGCCCTGCGCCTGAAGGAGCTGGAAACGCTGGAACGGGTCGCCGAACGCATCGACCGCATCTCGGTCTTCGGCGGCCTGGACCAGGTACTGAACGGGCTGGTGACAATCCGGCAATAAGCAGCCGCAGCGGCGGCAAGAAAGGAGCGAAGGATGAAAGCCTTCAAGAGTGGAAAACAGCGCCGGGTCGAACTACTGGCCGCCCGCGAGCGCCGCCGGCAGCGGCGCTCGCGGCAGGCCAAGGCTGATGCATCGCCCGCCGTCAAACGCTGCCCAGCGGCCTGCGTGCCAGTCGATCCGGCGCGCCTGCAGCCGTATAACAGCTACGACGTGCCAGATTTCGTGTGGCGCGGCTATTACGTCGATCTCGCTTTCCGCTGCCGCGACTGTGGTGCCGAAGGTGTGTGGACAGCTGAACGGCAACGCTGGTGGTACGAACTTGCCGGCGGAGACGTCTACACCACGGCTTGCCGCTGCGCGCCTTGCCGGGCAAAGGCCCGGCAACGCAAGACCGAGGCCCGGCAGCGTTCGCTGCCGGGATGGCTGGACAAGCAAGCGGCACGGGCGGGTTCGAGTCCCGCCATGTCCACCAGATGCTGAATAAATAGTCGAGGCCCGTTACCATTCGGTCGCGGGCAAGAACAGAACAGGAAAGAAAAATGACTTACCAATTGCAGGAAGTTGAAAACGGAAAGCCGATCAAGCTGTGGACCGAAGGCGTCCCGGTCGAGGATGAAGCCCGCCAGCAACTCATGAACACGGCGAAGATGCCCTTCATCTTCAAGCACATGGCGGTGATGCCGGATGTGCACCTCGGTAAGGGTTCGACCATCGGCAGCGTGATTCCGACCCAGGGCGCGATCATTCCGGCCGCCGTCGGTGTCGATATCGGTTGCGGCATGATGGCCGCCCGGACGAGCCTGAGCGCCGCCGATCTGCCCGATAACCTGCACGGCCTGCGCTGTGCCATCGAAAGCGCCGTGCCGCACGGGCGAACCATGACGCGCGCCCGGCGCGATAAAGGTTCTTGGGAAAACCCGCCGGCCGCCGTCGATGCCATGTGGAGCGGCCTGTTGCCGGGCTTCGCGCGCATTACCGAAAAGTATCCGCGCCTGAAGAACACCAACAACCACAAGCATCTGGGAACGCTGGGCACCGGTAACCACTTCATCGAGGTTTGCCTCGACGAGGCGGATCGCGTCTGGTTCATGCTGCATTCCGGCTCACGCGGGGTAGGTAACGCCATCGGCAACCTGTTCATCGAACTGGCCCAGGCCGATATGCGCGAGCATATCGCGAACCTGCCGGACCGTAATCTGGCCTATTTCGAGGAAGGCTGCACTCACTTCGGCGATTACATCGAGGCGGTTGGCTGGGCCCAGGATTACGCCCGGCGCAACCGTGACGTGATGATGGAAAACGTCATCGCGGCAGCCCGCTCGGTGATCGCCAAACCTTTCGCGACCGACGTCGAGGCGGTGAATTGCCACCACAACTACGTGCAGCGCGAAACCCACTTCGGCGCCGAGGTCCTGGTTACCCGCAAGGGCGCGGTATCGGCGCAAAAAGGCGAACTCGGCATCATTCCGGGATCGATGGGCGCCAAGAGCTTCATCGTGCGCGGTCTGGGTAACGAAGAGGCCTTCTGCTCGTGCAGCCACGGCGCCGGTCGAACCATGAGCCGCAACGAGGCCAAGCGCCGCTTCACGGTCAACGACCAGGTCAAGGCCACGGCCCACGTCGAGTGCCGCAAGGATAGTGAAGTCATCGATGAAATCCCGATGGCCTATAAGGACATCGACGCCGTGATGCAGGCCCAGCGCGAACTGGTGGAAGTGGTGCATACGCTGCGGCAGGTGGTTTGTGTGAAAGGATAGGACATGGAAAACCGTTGGTTGCAGGCACTGAACGAAAGACTGCTGCGCTTTAACCGAAGCCTCGACTGGCCGACATACAAGGCCAATCGAGCGCAGGTACTTGAAGACCTGGCCGAGGCGGATGTCACGAACCCAGCGGTTGAGAAGGGGCTGGTCGAGCTCGCCCGGTCCGGCGACGGCTACTTGCGCGAAGCGGCTGTTCGCCAACTGCGCAAGGGCTGCTCCGAGGCCGCCTGGCAGGTGCTGATCAAATGCCAGAACGATTGGGTGCCGCAGGTACGCCAGGCGGCGTTGGCGTCAGCCGGGATGTTTCTGAAAACGGAAAGGCTGCCGGTCGTACTTGCTTCTCTGAATGCCATCGTTCGCCTGACGGGAAAATCGCGGACCGATCACCGTCGCTTTGTCGATCAGGTCGGTGCTTTTCTCGACCGCCAGGAACACCGCCCGGCCGTACTCGCCCACTTTCGCAAAAGCCGTGGCCCGGTCGCCGGCTTCCTGTTGTCCCGCCTGCTGGGTTGGCCGCAGGAGGTGCAGGCAGAGGTCGTCCGACTGAGTACGCGGCACAAGGATGCCATCGTTCGTTCGCGTTTCCTCGCTGCCTGCCAGACACAGGGCGCAGTAGGCGAGGAAGCCTTGCGTGTCCTGCTCGACGACCGGTTTCCCGGCAATCGGCAAAAAGCTTTTCTCGCCTTGTGGCGACGCGACCTGTCGTCGGCAGAGCGGGCCAGCCTGTTGCCCAAGACCTTGCTCGATCCTTCCGGCGCCGTGCGGGAGGTGGCGTTGTGGGCGGCCAGGCAAAGCGCCTTCGATCTGACCGCGTTCGTCGCAGAGCAAGGCAAGGGGGAATCCTTGACGCCGCGCGCTTATCTCGGCTGGCTCCATCTGTTGGGCAGCACCGGCAAGACCGACTGCCTCCCGCTCATCCAGGCAGCATTTGCCGACTCGCGCCCGAAAGTGCGGCAGGCAGCCTTGCTGGCCTGGGTGGCTTTATCCAGGGAAACGGCGGATGCGCCGACCAGCCAGGCCATGCTCGACGTCTCGCCGAAAGTCGCCAAATTGGCCGGGCAATTGCTGCGCAAGGGCAAGGTGGCGCTTTCCGGCACGCAGTTGCAGTGGATCGCGGAGGAACTGGAAAGCTGCGGCGATCTCGACCGGCTGCTGGCCTTATCGCTGCGCTTGCCGTACTGGGAACGATTGCTCTACCTGCTGGAATTACAAGCCCGTTTCGGCGGGGCGAAGGAGCAGACACAAATTGCCGGTGAAGTACATGCCTGCTTGCAGCGCCAGCGTTACGCGCTGAACGGACAAGCACCGGAACTCCAGGCACGGGTAAGACGGGCCATGCAGCAAAGCGGCCTGATCGACGTCTGGCGAAATTTCGACAAAACCATCGTGTCGTTGGAACAGTTTCTCTGACGACAAAAGCGAGCTCAGCATCATGGAAAAAACAGAACAAACCGTCCTCAGCGCCCACCCGGTCGCCCCCGAAATCCGCGAGCGGGTCCTGCAGGCGCTGGTCGACATCGAGACGCAGCACGACGTCAAGGTGCTGTTCGCCTGCGAGTCGGGCAGTCGCGGCTGGGGGTTTGCTTCGCCGGACAGCGATTACGACGTGCGTTTCATCTACGTGCATCGCCAGCCGTGGTATCTGGCGGTCGAGGCCGGGCGCGACGTCATCGAGTTGCCGATCAGCAACGAGCTCGACGTCAGCGGCTGGGAGCTGCGCAAGGCCTTGCGCCTGCTGCGCCGGGCCAATCCGGTAGTGCTCGAATGGCTGGATTCGCCGGTCGTCTATCGCCAGGATGCAGAGGCGGCCGGGCGGCTGCGCCAGTTGGCCCCGGACTATTTCTCCGAACTGCGCGGGCGTTATCACTACCTGGCGATGGCCCGCAAGAATTTCCGCGGCTATCTGCAGGGCGACAGCGTGCGTCTGAAAAAGTACCTTTACGTGCTGCGCCCGCTGCTCGCCGTGCGCTGGATCGACGATGGCCGGGGCCGGCCGCCGATGCGCTTTGCCGAGCTGGTCGCCGGCACCGTGAGCGACGCCGGTCTGCTGACCGAAATCAACCAGTTGCTGGCGATCAAGATGCAGGCCGGCGAAGCCGAATACAGCCCGCGCTGGCCGCGCATCCACGCCTTCATCGAAAGCGAACTGGGGCGCGAAGAGCGGGCGATTTACAAGAAACCCGAAGGCAGCAGCACGGCGCTCGACGCTTTCCTGATGGAAACAGTGCTCGCCTTCTCGTCATAGAAAACAGAAAAAGATACGTATGGAAACCTTGGAACTCGATGGCGCGCGCGGCGAAGGCGGCGGCCAGATTTTGCGCACGGCCCTGAGCCTGTCGATGATTACCGGCACGCCCTTTCGCATCGAGCGCATCCGCGCCGGGCGCAAGAAGCCGGGGCTGCTGCGCCAGCACCTGACGGCCGTCAATGCGGCGACGGAAATCTGCGGCGCCGAAGTCAGTGGCGCCGAACCCGGCTCGCAGACACTGCATTTCAAGCCGGGACGGATCCGTGGCGGCGATTACCGCTTTGCCATCGGCACGGCCGGCAGTTGCACGCTGGTCCTGCAGACGCTGTTGCCGGCCCTGTGGTTTGCCGATTGTGAAAGCATGCTGCAGGTCAGCGGCGGCACCCACAATCCGGCCGCGCCGCCGGCCGATTTCCTGATCCGCAGCTGGTTGCCGCTGCTGCGCACGATGGGCGTCGACATGGATATCGAACTGTTGCGCCACGGCTTCTACCCGGCCGGCGGCGGCGAAATCCGCGCCCGCGTCGCACCGCTCGCCGAGTGGCGGCCGCTGCACCTCGAAGAACGCGGCGCCTTGCTGAGCACCCGGGCCATCGGCGTCGTTGCCGGGGTGCCGGGCGATGTCGCCAAACGCGAGTTGGAACGGACCAGCGCCCAACTCGGCCCGCTCGACGAGGAAATCCGCATGCTGCCGGCGCGCGAAGGACCGGGCAATGTGCTGCTCATCGAACTGGCCTACCAGCAGGTCTGCGAAATCGTCTCGGCGCATGGCGAACGCGGCCGACCGGCCGTCGCGGTGGCCGACAGCGCCGCCCGCGAAGCCCGCCACTACCGCGACAGCGGCGCCGCCGTCGGCGAACACCTGGCCGACCAGCTCCTGCTGCCGCTCGCCCTGGCCGGCCAGGGCAGCTTCACGACCCACGTCTTGTCGCCCCACCTGCACACGAACCGGGAGGTTATCGAGAAATTCCTGCCGGTGAGCTTCGGGATCAGCGAGAACAAAGGGATGGCCAGAGTTTTCGTCGAGGAGAGCTGAGCACGAAAGTGCTGGAGCAGAGCCGCACAAACTTAAATAGCGACAACTGTATTAACGGATTAATATAAGAACCTTAAATAAGAAACCGGCAATTAAGGCTTGGTATGCGCAAGACCGACTTACATCCCGACTTGCAGGCGAATTGCGTGGCGCTCCCCGACAGGAGTGGATGTTATGCCGTCATTCCCCTGCCGGTCCCGCTTAGCGTCGATGTCCCGAAGTGTCATGGGCTTTTTGCGCTGGCCAAGCGCGAACTTGAACTCCTCAAAGAGGCGACAAGCAGACAGCCCGAGCATGCCGGCTTGTTGCTGTGGATGCTCAACCGAAGAGAAGCCGTAGACAGCAGTCAGATTGAGGGAACCCGTACCGGGTTCGACGACCTGCTCCTGCACGAACTGGAAAATCCCGCCCCCGATCGAGCCAATGCCGATGCGCGCGAGACTTTTGCCTACGTGCGCGCTTTCGCCTTCGCCAAATCAGCCGTGGAAACAGGCGGAAAACAGGCGCTTAATCTCGATCTGCTCCGGGAAATTCATGCCGAGTTGATGGCCGGACAAGCTCGCAGCAAGCCCGGCCATTTCCGCGATCAGCAAAACTATATCGGCATGCCCCCCGAAATGGCGCGCTACATTCCGCCACCACCGACTGAAGTCCTGCGCCTCATGGAAGACCTGCTGCGCCTGCTGCAGTACGAGCCGGAAGGCGTCATGGAAAGCTCAGTGCTCATGCGTGCGGCAATCGCCCATGCGCAGTTCGAAGCCATCCATCCTTTTCTCGACGGCAACGGGCGAACCGGCCGCCTGCTGCTGCCCATGATTTTTCTGGCAGCGGGTGAGCCGCCGATACATCTGGCCACCTTTCTGAAGCTCCGCCAGCAGGCCTATTACGACGCTCTACTGGCCGTCCAGATGCGGCTCGACTGGACCCCTTGGCTGACCCTGTTCCTGGAATGTTGCATCGCCTCCTGCCGGCACACAGTACAACTGCTTGCCACGCTCAAAGTCATCCTCGACAAATGGCAAGGCCTGCTGCACGCACAACGTAAACGCAAGGATGCGGCGATCTGGCGAGTGGCCGACCTGCTGCTGGGGCACCCGGTAATTACCGTCGGCGAAATCGTCCGCCGTCTGGGCATCTCTTTTCCCTCCGCCAATTCGGCGGTCGATGAACTCGTCCGCCTGGGAATCCTGCGGCCGGTTAACGATCAACGCCGACACCGGGCTTTTCATGCGCATGAAATCATGAATGCGCTCTACACCGGGCTCGATAGCGTGCTCGACGAAGCGGCACGGGCTGGCCGGTTTAACGGCTGAAACCCACGCCGCCCTCACTCCCCGAGATAGGCCGCCCTAACCTTCGGATCGTCGAGCAATTGCGCCGAATCGCCATGCACGGTGATTTCGCCGCTTTCCATGACGTAAGCGCGCTGGCTGGATTCGAGGGCCAGTTTGGCGTTCTGTTCGATGAGCAGGATGGTCATGCCGTCGGCGGCGACGGCGCGGACCACTTCGAATATCTTCTGCACCATGATCGGCGCCAGGCCCATCGAGGGTTCGTCGAGGAGCAGCATTTTCGGCCGGCTCATCAGGGCGCGGCCGATCGCCAGCATTTGCTGTTCGCCGCCGGAAAGGGTGCCGGCGAGTTGGCTTTCGCGTTCCTTGAGGCGCGGGAAATAGCCGTACACCTTGGCCAAGTCGGCCGCAATGGCCGCCTTGTCGTCGCGCACAAAGGCGCCCATCGCCAGGTTTTCGGCGACGCTCAGGCGGGGAAAGACGCCGCGCCCTTCGGGGACCAGCGCGATGCCGCGGCGGATGATGTCGTGCGGCGCCAGACGGTCGATCTTCTCGCCGCAGAAATGGACGTCGCCGCCGACCGCGTCGATGACGCGGGCGATGGCTTTCAGCGTGGTGGTCTTGCCGGCGCCGTTGGCGCCGATCAGGGCCACCATTTCGCCCTGGTTGACGTGGAAGGTGATGCTGCGCACCGCCTGGATGCCGCCATAGGCGACGTGGAGTCCGGTTACTTCAAGCACCTAGATAAGCCTCAATGACGCGTTGATCTTTCTGCACGACGGCCGGCACATCCTCGATCACCAGGGCGCCGTAATCGAGCACGGCGACGCGGTCGCAGAGGCCCATGACCAGCTTGACGTCGTGTTCGATGAGCAGGATGGTGGTGCCGTCGCGCCGGATGCCGTCGATCAGGTCGCGCAGGCCTTCGGTCTCGGTGGCATTCATGCCGGCGGCCGGTTCGTCGAGACAAAGCAGTTGCGGTTCGCTGGCCAGGGCGCGAGCGATTTCCAGGCGGCGCTGGTCGCCGTAGGAGAGATTCTTGGCCAGATCGTCGGCCCGGTCTTCGATGCGCACGTAATGCAGCAGATCGATCGCCTTTTGCCGGATGGCGGCCTCTTCGGCCCGCGTCGCCGCGTTCTGCAGGATGGCGCCGAAGACCCCGGCCCGGGTCCGCACATGCCGGCCGACCATGACGTTTTCCAGGGCCGTCATGTTGGCGAACAAGCGGATGTTCTGGAAAGTCCGGGCAATGCCGCGCGCCGCCGCCCGGTGCGGCGCATCGGCGAGCAGCGGAGCGCCGGCAAAGGTAAAGCCGCCGCCGTCCGGCACGTAGAGACCGGTCAGGCAGTTGAAGAAAGTCGTCTTGCCGGCGCCGTTCGGGCCGATCAGGCCGTAGATTTCGCCGCGTCCGATGGCCAGCGAAACGTCGCGCAAGGCCTTGATCCCGCCGAAATGTTTGGCGACGGCGGTGGCCTGGAGCAGGATTTCGCTCATGGCTTGACCTCCGTCCGACCTTCGACCAGTTCCCGCTGACGTTCCGGCGACGGCCACAGACCGGCCGGCTTGAAACGCATGACGAGCACCAGGGCGAGGCCGAAAACGAGCAGGCGCAGGCTTTCCGGATCGACCAGCATTTTGCCGAAAAGCTGCGTCTGCAGCGGGCCGACGCCGTAGCGCAGGACTTCCGGCAAGATGCTGAGCAGTACGGCGCCGAGAATGACGCCGGGAATATGCCCCATGCCGCCGAGGACGACCATCGCCAGGATCATGATCGATTCGTTCAGCGAGAAGCTTTCCGGCGAGACGAAGCCCTGCATGGCGGCGAAGACGCCGCCGGCCATGCCGCCGAAACTGGCCCCCATGGCAAAAGCCAGCAGTTTCAGGTTGCGCGTGTTGATGCCGACCGCCTTGGCGGCCACTTCGTCTTCGCGGATGGCTTGCCAGGCCCGCCCGATGCGCGAATTCTGCAGGCGCTGGTTGATGATGACGACTAGGATGGCCAGCACGAGCAGCAGGAAATAGTATTTTTGCGGCCCGCTCAGCGTGTACCCGAAAATCTGTGTGGCGCCCGAGAACTTGAAGCCGCCGATCGCCACTGGGTCGATCAGGGTGATGCCCTGCGGCCCGTTGGTGATATTGATCGGCGCATTCAGGTTGTTCATGAAAATGCGGACGATTTCGCCAAAGCCGAGGGTGACGATGGCCAGGTAGTCGCCGCGCAGTTTCAGGGTCGGCGAGCCGAGCAGCACGCCGAAACAACAGGCGACCAAGGCGCCGGTCGGCAGGATCACCCAGAACGGCAGATGCAGCCCGAAATGCGGGCTGGCCAGCAAGGCCCAGGTATACGCACCGACCGCATAGAAGGCGACATAGCCGAGATCGAGCAGGCCGGCCAGGCCGACCACGATGTTCAAGCCCAAGGCCAGGAAGGCGTAGAGGATGGCGAAATCCAGAATGCGGACCCAGGCCTGACCGGCCGTCGCCGAGACGAAGGGCAGGACGACGAGGACCGCGGCGATCAGCAGCTTGCCGGCAAGATGCTGGCGAAAACTCATGCCCAGCCCGAACAGGGCGCACAGGGCGAGGAGATAGAGGATGGTCAGCTTCATCGGGTAATTGCCGGGGAACAGCCCCAGTTGCAGGACGACGAAGGCGAACATGAGAACGCCAAAGATGATCAGGTTGGGCGCCGAAAGTGCTTTTTTCATGCGCGGTCTCCCGTCTTTTCGCCGAACAGGCCGGAAGGCTTGAACATCAACACGACGATGAGGACGACGAAGGCGAAGATGTCCTGGTAATGGCTGCCCAGGAAACCGCCGGTGAGGTCGCCGATATAGCCGGCGCCGAGGGCCTCGATCAGGCCGAGCAGGATGCCGCCGAGCATCGCCCCGGCGAGATTGCCGATGCCGCCGAGGACGGCGGCGGTGAAGGCTTTCAGGCCGAGCATGAAACCCATCTGGTAATGGGCGATTTCGTAATAGGTGCCGACCATGACCCCGGCCAGGGCGCCGAGCGCCGAACCGATGACGAAGGCAGCGGCGATCACCCGGTTGATATTGACCCCCATCAGGCTGGCCACCTGCAGGTTCTGCGAGGTGGCGCGCATCGCCATGCCGAGCTTGGTGCGATAGACGAGGAGCAGCAGGCCGCCCATGGTCAGCGCCGAGACGAGGACGATGATGACCTGGACGGCGGTGAAATTGGCGCCGGCGAATTCAAAATCGACCTGCGGCAGCAATTTCGGGAAAGTCAGGTAATTGCGTCCCCAGATCATCATCGCCAGGTTCTGCAGGATGATCGACATGCCGATCGCCGTGATCAGCGGCGTCAGCCGCGGCGCATTGCGCAGGGGCCGATAGGCGATGCGCTCCAGGCTCCAGCCCAGGGCCATGCATACCGCGACCGCCGCCAGCAGCCCGGCGACGCCGGCCAGCGCCAACGGCACGCCCAGTTTGACCAGCAGACCGACGACGCTGATGGTGACCAGGGTACCGATCATCACCACTTCGCCGTGGGCGAAATTGATCAGGCCCATGATGCCGTACACCATCGTGTAGCCGAGGGCGACCAGGGCGTAGATGCTGCCCTGGACCAGGCCATTGATTATCTGCTGGAGGAATATATCCATTTTGTGTAAGGAGAGGACTGCATGTGGAAACGGCACCTTGCGGTGCCGTTTCCTGTCGCCGGGTTTGGCGCTTACTTCTTCTCGACCGCTGCCTTGGTGGCTTCGGCGGCATTCTTCACCGCTTCAGCCCCGGCCTTGACGGCCTCCTTGCCGGCCTCGGTGGCCGCCCCGGCCACTGCCTTGGCGGCTTCCTTGACTTCGGCCACGGCTTCCTTGACGTCCGACTTGACGGTCGGCGCCGCAGCGCCGCCCAGGGTTTCGACGTATTCCAGCTTGCCGCCCTTGTATTGGTAGACGGAAATGGCGCCGCCCTTCAAGTCGCCGAATTCGTCGAATTCGATCAGCGCGGTAACGCCGTCATACTTGGCCTTGCCGATCAGCGGCAGATACTTGATCGGCTCGACCGAATCGGCCCGCTTCATGGAATCGGCCATGACCATCACGGCGTCGTAGACATAGGGGGCGTAGAGCTGGATTTCGGCGCCGAACTTCTTGCTGAAGCGGTCGCGGAATTCCGGTCCCTTGGCCAGCTTTTCCAGCGGCATGCCGGGCAGCGAGCAGAAATGGCCTTCGGCCGCTTCGCCGCCGAGCTTCATGAATTCCGGCGTACACACGCCGTCGCCGCCGAGGAACTTGGCCTTGATGCCGAGTTCCTTCATCTGCTTGGCCATCGGGCCGCCCTGGGCATCCATGCCGCCGTAGAAGACGAGGTCGGCCTTCTTCGACTTGATCTTGGTCAGGATGGCCTTGAAGTCGGTCGCCTTGTCGTTGGTGTATTCGGTCGCCACCACCTTGAGGCCGGAAGCTTCGGCGGCCTTCTTGAATTCGTCGGCCAGGCCCTGGCCATAGGCGGTGCGGTCATCGACGATGGCGACATTCTTGACGCCCTGCTTGGCGGCGAACTCGCCGAGGGCCTTGCCCTGCTGGACGTCGTTGGCCATCACGCGGAAAGCTGTGTTGAAGCCCTGCTGGGTGTATTTCGGATTGGTCGCCGAGCCGGAAATCTGCGGAATGCCGGCATCGAAGTAGAGCTTGGAAGCGGGGATGGTGGTCCCGGAATTGAGGTGGCCGATGACGCCATTGACCTTGGCATCGACCAGCTTCTGGGCAACGATGGCGCCCTGTTTGGGATCGGCCGCGTCGTCTTCGTTGAGCAATTCGAACTTGACCTTGGTGCCGCCGATTTCCATGCCCTTGGCGTTGAGCTCTTCGATGGCGAGCTGCGCACCGTATTCATTGTCCTTGCCGAGGTGGGCCTGGGGACCGGTCGTCGGGGAGACATGGCCGATCTTGACGAGGACTTCCGGCTTGGCGATCGGCGCGGCCGGGGCGGCGACCGGTTTCGGTTCTTCTTTTTGGCCGCAGGCGCCAAGGGCGAAGACGGCGGCGACGGAGAGGGCAACTACGGAAAGCCTGGCTTGCATTGATGTATCTCCTGTTAAGAAAGTGGGGGCGTCTCAAAAAGTGACAGTTGCCGTGATTCTCCCTATCACCCCTCGGTCCGTCAATCGTGACGCGCTATAGTCTCACGGATCAACGGAGATATTTATGCCATTCCTACCCGCCCCCCTCATCGATGCCCTGCACAACCATTTCGGCCAACGTTTTTCGCGCGGCGAATCGGCCTGCCTGCAACACGGCCGCGACGAATCGGTGCACCTGCCGCAACCGCCGCAAGGCGTGGTCATGGCGGAAAGCACCGAAGACATCGTGCTGACCATGCAACTCTGCGCCGCACACGGCGTGCCGCTGATTCCCTACGGCGTCGGCAGTTCCGTCGAAGGTCATGTACTGGCCCCGGAGGGCGGCATTTCGCTCGATCTTTCCGGGATGAACAAGATTCTCGCCATCCACGCCGAGGACGGCGACGCGACGGTGCAGGCCGGCGTCACCCGCAAGCAATTGAACGACGCGCTGAAAGGCACCGGCCTGTTCTTCCCCATCGATCCCGGCGCCGATGCGACGCTGGGCGGCATGGCGGCGACCCGCGCCTCGGGCACCAATGCCGTGCGCTACGGCACGATGCGCGACAGCGTCATGGCCACCACCACGGTGCTGGCCGACGGCCGCCTCATGAAGACCGGCGGCCGGGCCCGCAAGTCCTCGGCCGGCTACGACCTGACCCGGCTGCTGGTCGGCTCGGAAGGCACGCTCGGCATCATCAGCGAACTGACCGTCAAGCTCTACCCGATCCCGGAAGCCATTTCGGCCGCCGTGTGCACCTTCCCGAGCATCGAGGCGGCCGTCCAGACGGTGATCCTGACCATCCAGCTCGGCGTCCCGGTGGCCCGCATCGAACTGCTCGACACGCTGTCGCTGAAGGCCATCAACCTGTTCAGCAAGACCACGCTGGCGGAAGCGCCGACGCTGTTTTTCGAATTCCACGGCAGCCCCGCCTCGGCCACCGAACAGGCGGAAACGGTGCAGGCCATCGCCGCCGACCTGGGCGGCGCCAATTTCGAATGGGCGAGCCGGCCGGAAGACCGCAGCCGCCTGTGGCAGGCCCGCCACGACGCCTACTTCGCCTGCCTGCAACTGAAGCCGGGCTGCCGCAGCTTTCCGACCGACGTCTGCGTGCCGATTTCCCGGCTCGCCGAATGCATTGCCGCGACCTACGAGGATATTGCCGAGGTCAGCATTCCGATCGCCCTCTTCGGCCATGTCGGCGACGGCAATTTCCATTTGATCGTCATGGTCGATCCCGCCAATGCCAAGGAAATGGCGGAAGCCGACTGGATCAGCCAGCGCGTCGTCGAACGGGCGATCGCCATGGAAGGCACGTGCACCGGCGAACACGGCATTGGCCTGGGCAAGCGCAAATACCTGGCGCGCGAACACGGCGAGGTCGCCGTGGACGTGATGCGTGCCCTGAAAGCCGCCCTCGACCCGCACAACCGGCTCAATCCCGGCAAAATCCTGCCGCCCCTGTCATGAGGCACGGGGCAGCCGGCCGGGCCGGCTCCCCCCTCCCCGCCCTGGTCCTCCGCCAGCGTCGCCGATCCCCCCGAGCCGGGTAATCCCGCATCGCCGGAACCTTGTTCGGCTGCGACAATCCAATTTGCCAAACGGCCGCCCCCGTTACCCCGCTCGCGGCTGACGACAAACCCGCTCACAAGGCGGACAAACCGGAGACCTCATCATGGGCAGTCCCGCTCTGCCGGCCGCGCTCGCCGCGACGCTGGACGACAAATACACCCGCGCCACCGGCCGCGTCTTCCTGACCGGCACCCAGGCCCTGATCCGCCTGCCCATGCTGCAACGCGAGCGCGACCTGGCGGCCGGCCTGAATACCGCCGGCTTCATTTCCGGCTATCGCGGCAGCCCACTCGGCAATCTCGATCTCGGCCTGTGGAAAGCGAAGGAACATCTCGCCGAACATCACATCACCTTCCAGCCCGGCCTCAATGAAGACCTGGCGGCGACCGCCGTCTGGGGCAGCCAGCAGGTCGGCCTGTTTCCCGGCGCCAGGTACGACGGGGTATTCGGCATGTGGTACGGCAAGGGGCCGGGCGTCGACCGCTGCGGCGACGTCTTCCGCCATGCCAACGCCATCGGCACGGCGGCGCACGGCGGCGTCCTGGTGATTGCCGGCGACGATCATGCCGCCAAGTCATCGACCCTGCCGCACCAGACCGAACACATTTTCAAGGCGGTACTGATGCCGGTGCTCTACCCGGCCAATATCCAGGAATATCTCGACTACGGCCTGCATGGCTGGGCGATGAGCCGCTATTCCGGCTGCTGGGTGGCCTTCAAGGCGCTGGCCGACACCGTCGAAACCTCGGCCTCGGTGGTCGTCGACCCGGCGGCGCTGGAGATCGTCATCCCCAACGACTTCGAACTGCCGCCGGACGGCCTCAACATCCGCTGGCCCGACCCGCCGCTGCGCCAGGAAGCCCGCCTGCTCAACCACCGCCTTTATGCGGCACTGGCCTACTGCCGGGCCAACCGCCTGAACCGGGTGATCATCGATTCGCCCAATCCCCGGCTCGGCATCCTGACCGCCGGCAAGTCCTACCTCGACGTCCGCCAAGCGCTCGACGAGCTCGGCATCGACGACGCGCTGGCCGCCGAGATCGGGCTGCGCTTGTACAAGGTCGGCATGGTCTGGCCGCTCGAATCGGAAGGGGTGCGCCAGTTCGCCGACGGCCTGGAAGAAATCCTGGTGGTCGAGGAAAAGCGCCAGTTGCTCGAATACCAGTTGAAGGAAGAACTCTACAACTGGAAGGAAAACGTTCGTCCGCGCGTCATCGGCAAGTTCGACGAAAAGGGCGAGTGGGCGCTGCCGCACGGCGACTGGCTGCTGCCGGCGACCGGCGAGTTGCCGGTGGCGACCATCGCCCGGGTGATCGCCGAACGGATCGGCCGCTTCTTCACCTCGCCGACCATCGCCGCCCGCCTGAAATTGATTGAAGGCAAGCAGCAGGCGGCACAGATGCCGCTGATCCTGGCCGAACGGCAGCCGCATTTCTGTTCCGGCTGCCCGCACAACAGCTCGACCAAAGTCCCGGAAGGTTCGCGCGCCGTCGCCGGCATCGGCTGCCATTACATGGTGACCTGGATGGACCGCAGCACCGCCACCTTCACCCACATGGGCGGCGAAGGCGTGCCCTGGGTCGGCCAGGCGCCATTCACCGACGAAAAACACATTTTTGCCAATCTCGGCGACGGCACCTATTTCCATTCCGGTGTCCTGGCCATTCGTCAGGCCGTTGCCGCCCAGGTGGCGATCACCTACAAGATTCTCTACAACGACGCCGTGGCGATGACCGGCGGCCAGCCGGTGGACGGCAATCTCGGCGTCGCCCGCCTGACCCGCCAACTGGCCGCCGAGGGCGTCGGGCGCACGGTCATCGTCAGCAACCAGCCGGAAAAGTACGCCAAAATTACCGACCTGGCCCCCGATGTGCCGGTGTACGACCGCAGCGAACTCGATCGCGTGCAGCGCGAATTGCGCGATTTTCCCGGCGTCTCGGTACTGATCTACGACCAGGTCTGCGCCACCGAGGCGCGACGGCGCAAGAAACGCGGCAAGATGGCGGCGGTCGATCGCCGCATCTTCATCAACGAAGCGGTCTGCGAGGGTTGCGGCGACTGTTCGGTGCAATCCAACTGCCTGTCGGTGGTCCCCGTCGAAACCGCCTTCGGGACCAAGCGCCAGATCGACCAGTCGGCCTGCAACCAGGATTTCTCCTGCGTCAACGGTTGCTGCCCGAGCTTCGTCAGCATTGAGGGCGGTCGCCTGAAAAAAGGCGTTGCGCTGGCCGACGAGCAAAGCTGGCCGCTCCTGCCGACGCCCCGCCTGACGCCCACCACCCGGCCCTACAACCTGATCCTGACCGGCGTCGGCGGCATGGGGGTGATCACCCTCGGCGCCCTCATCGGCATGGCCGCGCATCTCGACGGCAAGGGCGTCTCGGTCCTCGACATGACCGGCCTGGCGCAGAAATACGGCGCCGTCTTCTCCCACCTGCGCATTGCCGACCGGCCGGAGGACATCCACGCCGCCCGTATCGCCACCGGCGAAGCCGATGCCGTGCTGGGCGGCGACCTGGTGGTCAGCGCCAGCCCGGAAGCCATGGCCAAGATGCTCGAGGGCCATACCCGCGCCGTCGTCAGTTGCAGCGCCACCCCGACCGCTGAGTTCACCCGCCAGCGCGACTGGCATTTCCCGCTGGCCGGGCTGCAACAACAATTGCGCGACAGCCTGGGCAACGACCATGTGCAATTCGTCGATGCCCAGCATCTCGCCAGCCGGCTGATGGGCGATACCCTCTACGCCAATCTGCTGCTCCTCGGTTATGCCTGGCAAATCGGCCTGGTCCCGGTTTCGGCCGCCGCCCTCGAACAGGCCATCGAATTGAACGGCGCCGCCGTCGCCGCCAACCGCCAGGCCTTCCTCTGGGGCCGCCGGGCCGCCGTCGCGCCGCAGCAAGTCGCCGCCATCGCCGGCCCGCTGGGCGGCCCGGCCTTCCTCGAAGAAACGCTGGAACAATTGATCGCCAGCCGCATCGAGCATCTCACCGCCTACCAGGATGCCGACCTCGGCGAGCGCTACAGCAAGCGCGTCGAACGCATTCGCCAACTGGGCGACGAGCCACTGACGCGGGCCGTCGCCACCCAGTACGCCCGCCTGCTCGCCCCCAAGGACGCCTTTGAAGTCGCCCGCCTGTATACCCGGCCAGCTTTCCTCAAGGACCTGGGCGAGCGCTTCGACGGCAAGCTGCGTCTCTCCTTCCACCTCTCGCCCCCCGGACTGGCCGGCAGCGGCCCGGACGGCCGCCCGAAAAAAATCCGCTTCGGGGCCTGGGTTCTGCCCATTTTCCACGGACTGGCCTGGGCCCGCCGCTGGCGCGGCAGTTGGCTCGACCCGTGGAAAAACAGCGCCGAAAATGCCGTCGACCGCCAGCTCCTGGCCGACTACGAAGCCGACCTCGACCGCCTCCTGGGCCGTCCGCCAAATCCGGAAAACCTGGCCCTGGCCAACTGGCCGGCCGAGGTCCGCGGCTTTGGGCCGGTGCGCCGGCAGGCGGCGGAAAAGGCAGCGGCGGTACGGGTGGCGCTCGGCCGGCCAGTCGCCTAGTGCAGTGGCGGACACCGGGGCAAGTTCGGGTTGCCTTGCCGGGGCGTCGATTTGCCGGCGACGACTTCTCGGATCATGAATCCTCCCCGCGCCGGAGCGGCTTCGGCATGGCTGCACGCGGGTCCAAGGCAACTGTATTTACCGCGGGGAGAGATATGCCAAAGGAATTGCAGCGGCTGCCGGACAGTGCATTTTTATTAAGGCGGCCGCTCCGACCAAGGGAATTGTTGAGCGTTTCCCTAAGGCAATCACCCTAGAACATTTACAGTGTTTTGCGTATGGTCCTTTCGCCCTGACTGGATCATATTGATGCCCAAGCGCCCCTTTGAAGCTTTGACAAATAGGGGGGGGAGCGCGATGAAGCAACCCTGGATCAGAAGGCGCCAATTGAACGGCGCCGCCCCGCATCGCTCAAGGTGAGGCGACCGATATCCAGCCCCCTGACCCGCTCGTTCTCGCGATGCGTGTCGTAAGCCGCGGACTCTTGCGTCAAGGAGAAGACGAATGGAACGTTTGTCGTCGCATCAATTCCGAAACGGGAATACCGCAGCCCACCCGATCTTCTGGATGCGCCCCGAGCGCCCGGCCTTGACCGTCAACGCCGCCCCCGGCTCGGCCGCCCGGGCGATCATTTCCGAGATCATGAGCAGCGCCCGGCGCCTGCTCGCCGAAGGCCAGGGCAGTTCGATCGACCTGCGCTTTCTGAAAGCCATGCCGGAGGAAAGGGAAACCCTCGCCAACCTGCTCGGCCGGGGAGAAGTTTCGGCCGTCGTCGATGCGATCGGCCGAAGCGAAATTCGCGAAACCGCCATGCCCTGCGTCTGGTGGATACGCCACCTGAATAACGAAAACGAGATGGTGGGCGAACTGATCGAGATTACCGAAATTCCCGATTTACTTGTCGGCGACCGGGAGGCGATCGCCTTTGGGCTGGAAGCCTTGCGTCTTACCGGGGCTCCAAACACTCCTCAAAATCCCGTCTAGAGGTAACCGTCATGAACAACCCGACCACCGTGTTCGATTCGCTGCAGCAACAAGGCATCACCCGTCGCGGCTTCCTCAAGTTCTGCGCCGTCACGGCCTCCTCCCTCGGCATTGCGGCGAGCGGCGTCCAAGCCTTTGCCCAGGCGCTGGCCGCCGCCCAGCGCCCATCGGTCATCTGGCTATCGTTCCAGCACTGTACCGGCTGTTCCGAATCGCTGATGCGTTCGGGCAACCCGCTGACCGACCGGCTGACGGTCGAAAACCTGATCCTCAACTTCGTTTCCCTCGACTATCACGAAACCCTGCAGGTCGCCGCCGGCGCCCAGGCCGAAGCGGCACGCGAGGCGGCCGTGGCGGCCAATTTCGGTAAATACATCCTGATCGTCGATGGTTCCCTGCCGACCGCCGAGAACGAGTGGTGGATGGCGATCGCCGGCCACTCCGGCCTCAGCATCCTGAACGAGACGGTGGCCGGGGCCGCTTTTGTCATCGCGATCGGCACCTGCGCGACCTATGGCGGCATACCGGCGGCTTTCCCCAACCCCTCGAAGGCGATGGGCGTCGGCGACCTGATGGCCGGCGGCCTGATCCCCAGCCGAGCCCTGGTCAACCTCTCCGGCTGCCCGCCTGTTCCCGAAATCATCACCGGCACCATCGCCTACTACCTGGTCAACCAGGCCCTGCCCCCGCTTGATGCGCTGGGTCGGCCCCTGGTCTTCTTCGGCAAGACGGTGCACGACTGCTGCCCGCGCCTTGACCACTTCAATGCCGGGGAGTTCGCCGCCTCCTTCGATGACGACGGGGCACGCCAGGGTCACTGCTTGCTGCTGCTCGGCTGCAAGGGGCCGGACACCTTCAATTCCTGCACCACCAACAAATGGAATCAGGGCACCAGTTCCCCAACCCAGGCCGGACACGGCTGCATCGGATGCTCCGAACCCAATTTCTGGGACCGACCGGGCGGCGTCTACGGTTTCGTTTCCGACTTCAAGCAAGGCGACGGATCCGCCTGCGCGGCACCCGCCTTCCCGCCGCTGCCCGTCGTTTAGTGGCCGGCATCCCTATCTAGCCAGACTTAGGAGTCCAGGCCATGAGTACTATTGTCATTGATCCGGTAACGCGCATCGAAGGGCATCTGCGCATCGAGGCCGAGACCAACGCCGCCGGTGTCGTCACCAGTGCGCTGAGCAGCGGCACCATGATGCGGGGTATCGAAATCATTCTCCGCAACCGCGACCCCCGTGAGGCCTGGGCCTTCACCGAACGAATCTGCGGCGTATGCACCGTCGTCCATGCGCTGACCTCGGTGCGCGCCGTGGAAGATGCGCTGGCCTACGCCATCCCGCCCAATGCACGCCATATCCGCAATGTGTTGATGGGTTCACAACTGGTCCAGGACCAGGTGACGCACTTCTACCAACTCACCTCGATGGACTGGCTGAACGTCGTCTCGGCCAGCCAGGCCGATCCCGGTGCCGCTTCCCGTTTGCAGACCTGCCTGTCGAGATGGCCGAACAACTCGCCCGCCTATTTCGAGGCGGTGCGACAAAAGCTGGCCAATTTCATCGCCACCGGGCAACTCGGGCTGTTCAGCAATGCCTACTGGGACAACCCCGGCTACCGCCTGCCGCCCGAATTCAACCTGGTGCTCTTCGCCCACTGGCTGGAAGCGCTGGAATGGCAGCGCAAGGTCTTGCGCATGCAGGCCATTTTCGGCGGCCGCAATCCCCATCCCAACTTCAGCATCGGTGGCGTGCCCTGCGCCTTTAACATGGCGCCCAATGCGGCCGGGGTCCTCAAACCGGCGCCCGGCACGACGGGCATCGATCAGGCCGGGCTCGATCTGGTGCAATCCTGCATTGCCGACATGCGGGCATTTGTCTCCCAGGTCTTGCGCCCCGATGTTCTTGCCATGGCCGGCTTTTACAAGGACTGGTTTACCCGCGGCGAGGGGCTGGGAAACTTTCTCACCTTCGGCGAGTATCCGCAGGACGACAATGCCGATACGGCAGCCAACCTGTTCGTGCCGCGGGGCGCCATACTCAATCGCAATCTTGGCGACATTCTTCCGGTCAATCTGCGCGACACCGGCGAGGTCCAGGAATTCATCGGCCATAGCTGGCTCGGCTACAGCACGGGCAAGGCGACCGGGCTGCACCCCTTCCAGGGCGAAACCACCCCGGACTACACCGGTCCCCAGGCCCCCTATCAGAACCTCGATGCCAACCAACCCTACTCGTGGATGAAGACCCCGCACTGGAAAGGTCACCCCATGGAAGTCGGCCCCCTGGCCCGCATCCTGGTCATGTATGGCAAAGGGAACGTCGCCGTGCGCGACCATGTCGATCGCTCCTTGAATGAACTCGACCTGCCTTTCCGCGCCATGTACTCGACCATGGGTCGGATCCTGGCCCAGTCCATCGATACGCAGGTCGTCGCCGATCAGCTCCAGGTGTGGTTCAACCAGCTCACCGCCAATGTCGGCAGTGGCGACTTCCGTACCCACAATGCCGCCAAGTTCGATCCGTCCACCTGGCCGAGCGTCGCTCAGGGCGTCGGTTTTACCGAGGCCCCGCGCGGCGCGCTGGGCCATTGGTTGACCATCAACGACGGCAAGATCGCCAATTATCAATGCATCGTCCCCACCACATGGAATGCGGCCCCCCGCGACTCGAGCGGCCTCGGCGGTCCTTACGAAATGGCCTTGCTGAACCATACCCTGGCGGTGCCCAGCCAGCCCCTGGAGTTGTTGCGCACCATCCACAGCTTCAATCCTTGCATGGCTTGCGCGGTTCATCTCGTAGACCCGCGGCAGGAAGAACCCATCAAGGTCACCGTTCGCGCCTGACCCGAACCTGGCCGATTGATCTAAGGAATCATCATGGACAAGATCCCGACACAATTGCGCTGCATCTGGGCTCTGTGGTTTGTCTTGCTTTGCGTTATCGCGGGTGACGCCCTGGCCTTGCCCGGCCGAGGCATCCAGCTCAACAACTGGTGCGCCTTGCGCCCGGTACAGGCGGCCCCGCCGCAGCAAAGCCGGCCCTATCAGGCCGCAGGTTCTTCTTGCAGCATCTGCCACAATACCGGCAACCCGTCAGGCAATGACCTGAACACCCTCGGCAATGCCGCCGCGTCCTGCTCCGGTAACGGCACCGCCACGGTTTGCGGGGCCGCCGTCAATCCGTTCTGCATCGCCACTCCGCCCGCCAATGCCAGCATTACGGCGCCGCCCGTCGGCACCAGCGTGGCGCAGGGCCAGTCACTAACCTACACTGGCGCGATCGGCAGCAATCCCGACGGTTTCCCGCTGGCTTACACCTGGCAGTTTACCGGTGGCCTGCCGAATGCCACCGGCCAGAGCGTCGCCGTGCCGATGACAGTGACCGGTACGGTGACCGCCACCTTGCAGGTCCGCAACTCGGTCGGCATGCTGGCCAGCGGCGCCACGCCGACCCGCGCCGTGACCGTCACCGCGGGAACGAATCAGGCGCCCTTGGCGACCATCAATTCGCCGGCTGCCAATGTCACCATCACCCAGGGCGCCAGCGTGAACTTCACCGGCTCGGGCAGCGATCCGGACAACAACCTGCCGCTGACCTATAGCTGGAGCTTCCCCGGCGGCACGCCGGCCAGCTCGACAGCGCAGAATCCGGGCGCGGTGACCTACAACACCGCCGGCACCTTCACCGCCAGCTTTACCGTCAGGGACAGTCTGGGGCTGGCCTCGACCGTCGTGACGCGAACCGTCACGGTGACCCCGGTCGCCAACCAGGCGCCGCTGGCGACCATCAATTCGCCGGCCGCCAATGTCACCATCGCCCAGGGCGCCAGCGTGAACTTCACCGGCTCGGGCAGCGATCCGGACAACAACCTGCCGCTGACCTATAGCTGGAGCTTCCCCGGCGGCACGCCAGCCAGTTCGACGGCCCAGAATCCGGGCGCGGTGACCTACAACACCGCCGGTACCTTCACCGCCAGCTTTACCGTCAGGGACAGCCTGGGTCTGGCCTCGACCGTCGTGACGCGAACCGTCACGGTGACCCCGGTCGCCAACCAGGCGCCGTTGGCGACCATCAATTCGCCGGCCGCCAATGTCACCATCGCCCAGGGCGCCAGCGTGAACTTCACCGGCTCGGGCAGCGATCCGGACAACAACCTGCCGCTGACCTATAGCTGGAGCTTCCCCGGCGG